>Ga0208975_1000071_pt1 | contig 49718 bp, 56 predicted proteins | sample GreLakmeER78MSRF_FD_187700 | JGI IMG/M metagenome (GOLD analysis project Ga0208975, IMG submission 187700) | Freshwater lentic microbial communities from great Laurentian Lakes, MI, USA - Great Lakes metaG ER78MSRF (SPAdes) | ecosystem: Environmental > Aquatic > Freshwater > Lake | place: Great...
TGGGAATCGCTATTAACATACATCGGGGAGGATACAACACCACATCGTCGTTGGGTTGCCAAACGATCTACCCGCCGCAATGGGACGGATTCATCAATTTAGTCTACTCAGAAATGACTAGATACAACCAAAAGACAATTCCCTATCTATTAGTGGAAACGACTTGACTGAAGCTAAATTATCGTTAACGATAAAATTATGAAAGATTGCTGCAATGAGACTATTATAGTTGCCTCTTATGCGAGGTCAGCTAAAGAATCCGCTAAGAGCGCGGCTCAATCAGCGTGTCTCGCTCAACAAGCTATTGGAGCAAGCGGAGCAACTGGTGTAGAAGGGCCAACGGGTTCCACAGGCGCGACTGGAGCCACTGGAGTAGGTATGCAGGGAACTACAGGCGCAACTGGGGTTACTGGGCTAGATGGAGCTACTGGATCGACAGGAGCTACAGGAGCTACAGGAGTTACTGGTGATCAAGGCTCAACTGGATCGACAGGCGCAACTGGTATTCAAGGAGTTCAAGGTTCTACGGGAAGCACAGGAGCAACGGGAGTTACGGGAGGCCAAGGCTCCACGGGCAGTACTGGTGCTACGGGCGTTATTGGTTTGCAAGGCAGCACGGGATCGACTGGAGCAACTGGTATTCAAGGAGTTCAAGGTTCTACTGGTTCTACTGGTGCAACGGGTGTAGTCGGAGGACAAGGTTCTACGGGAAGCACAGGAGCAACTGGCGTTGTTGGAGGTCAGGGCAGCACAGGAGCCACAGGTATCCAAGGCATTCAAGGATCGACTGGAAGCACAGGAGCTACAGGTGTTGTTGGAGGACAAGGCAGCACTGGAGCAACAGGAGTACAGGGAGGACAAGGTTCCACTGGGGCAACGGGTATCCAAGGTGGTCAGGGAACCACGGGAGCCACAGGTATCCAAGGAGCGCAGGGAACAACAGGAGCAACTGGTCTTCGCGGATCAACTGGGGCAACTGGTCTTACAGGAACTACAGGGGTTATTGGTCTTACAGGATCGACAGGAGCAACGGGAGTACAGGGCGTTCAAGGCATTCAGGGTTCTACGGGAAGCACAGGAGCAACTGGCGTTGTTGGAGGTCAGGGCAGCACAGGAGCCACAGGAGTACAGGGAGGACAAGGTTCCACTGGTAGCACAGGCGCAACGGGAGTTACGGGAGGCCAAGGCTCCACGGGCAGTACTGGTGCAACAGGCGTTTCTGGGGTTACTGGCTCCACAGGCGCAACAGGAATCCAAGGCATCCAAGGCTCCACGGGTTCTACAGGCGTTATTGGATTAACTGGAACAACTGGGGCTACAGGCGCGACTGGTGTAGGTACGCAGGGTTCCACAGGAGCTACTGGTTTAGGGTATGATGGGGTGACTTCAACAACATCAACAACCCCATCGTCATCTGGAACAGTTGTGATGACAACCAATAAACAAGGTGCATTTATTACTGGAAATAGAATACGAGTAGTAAATACAACTTCAAATTATTTTGAAGGCGTTGTTACAATTACTGGTGGAACTTCATTTTCTGTTTTAAAAGATTTAAGTGTTGGAACAACGACTGCTGCATCTTGGACAATTTCTATTACTGGAAATCAAGGAGCAACAGGAGCCACAGGCATCCAAGGTGTTCAAGGAGCAACGGGCAGCACGGGCATTCAAGGAGTGCAGGGAACAACAGGTCTAGTTGGCGCAAGCGGATTAAGTGTTACGGGAGCGACTGGAGCCACGGGAGTTGGAAGTCAAGGTAGTACTGGAAGCACGGGAGCCACAGGCGCAACGGGGCCACAAGGAGCAACAGGAATAATCCCTTCATCGAACGCTGGTAGTGTTTGGACATTTACTGGTAATGGGTCAACAACCACTTGGACGCTTACAGGAAATACAAGTGGTAGTTTAGTTTCTGCTTTATACATTGCTCAGATTGATGGAGTCCTTCAAGCTCCAGCAAACTATACAATAAACAATGTCTCTCCAAGGACATTAACAATTTCAACTGTGCCAAGTGGAAGTATACTTGTTGTAGTTTCTCTTTCTACAGCATAAAAACACTTGACTTAACCCAAACTATCGTTAACGATAAATATATTATGAGTTGCGGAAATTCCAGAAGTTCAAAATGCAATCCGTGTGGCCCAAGTGAGTCCGCAGTAAATGCTATTGCTGATCGCGCAGCTTACTATGCTAGATTAGCTAAGATACTTGAAGAGCAAGCTCAAGCTATTCTTGATGAAATTGAAGCACTACAAACATCGTTTGGTGGGTTAAGATGGTCTTATGTTGGAGATGGGGTAGATGTTACATTTGATATTACTGGCGCAATCACAACAAATCCAAACGCATACCTTGTCGCAATAGATGGAGTTATACAAGACCCCAATAATTATACAATCGCAAGCGGCACACCATATGTATTAACAATGTCTTCTCCAGTTCCAGCAGGATCAATTCTTGTGATAGTATCATTATATGGTTTTGCAGAAATCTACAATGGAATAGGAAGTCCAGAAGGAGTTGTAGTTGCTCAATTGGGCAGTCTATACACAAATAAATCTGGAGGAGCCGGGCAAACTCTGTGGGTCAAAGAATCTGGTGGAGCAACATTTAATGGATGGACAGCAAAATAAAATATTATGGCACTAACTAAAGCAACACAAAACGTCCTAGAAGGGATCGTATCGACTGGATCAACTGGAGTATCCGCAGGATCATTCGTTGTAGCACAGCAATACAAGATCACTGCTCTTGGAACAACCACACAAACGCAATGGAACACAATTGCTGGAACCACGGGACAAACTTATGTCGTAGGGTCTTTGTTCACGGCAACAACCACTGGATCAGGTTCTGGAACTGGGGCAGCAGCAGTAGCAAGGACATTGGCTAATAGGTTTGCTGATGTGGTGAACGTATTAGATTTCGGTGCTGATCCTACTGGAGTAGTTGATTCTGCAACATTTATTCAAAATGCAATAAATTACGCAAATTCATCTACGACTAAAAAATTCGTATACATCCCTTCTGGTAAATATAAAATTTCAAGCCAACTTCAAACTTATAGTAATGTTACGATAAGCGGTGATATTAATGGGTCTACAATTTTTGATTACTCAACTCAAACAACTGGTGATTTCATATACACAGTTCCAACAGTTGGATCACCAATAGCAATATCTTCTAATATTGGAAGATATGATACGAGCGTTTCAACAGCATCACCGCATGGCGCATCTGTCGGAGACAAGTATGCGTTGTTGTCGCAAAGAAATGCTTTGACTCCTGATGGTGGTGATTGGCAATTGGGTATTGGAACTGGGTCACTAAAAGCATCGTATTATAGTGAAATTCTTAATGTTCAAACAGTAAATGATTCTGATACATTTGAATTTTATCCACCGCTTATATTTCCAGATTACAATACAAGTAACTCAGCGGAAACTCCAAATACAACAAAAGTATGTAATATACCAACTGTTGCATCTGGGAATTATGCTTTTACAATTACGCTTGCATCTGGAGATACTACTGGATTGGTAGAACAAATGACTGTGACTGGAACTGGAATTCCATCAAGTTATGTTGTTAGGATTTCTGCAATTATAAATTCTACACAAATCAGGATGTATTCTTCATCTGATGCTGGATTTACTCTTACGAGCGGAACAACACTTACTTTTACAATCAACAGTAGAGCGAATGCAGATATTAGAAAGATAAATTTTGTTGATGATGTAAGGATTCAAGACATTAATTTTATTTCTGGAACAGGATCAAACAAAATAAATCTGTATGGAGTAAATAATGGATTGGTTAAAAATTGTCACTTTTCATTAAATGCTATTGGAGAAGCAGTAAATTATTTAAATTGTTACAATACTAAATCTGTTGGATGTTCTGTTTTTTACACGGCAGGAATTGCAAATTCATTTACTTACAATCCACTTTCAAATATCTCAAGTTGGAATTGTGGATATGAAGATTGCAAAATTGAAAATGGTTATCAAGGATTTGATGTAACATATTCTGACGGATTTTTTGGATCAAGTGTATTTTCACCATGTCTTTTTGCATATGTAGATAGGTGTATTGTTATAAATTGTGCAAATGGAATGACATCACACTCAGGATCATATGGTGTAAAAGTTACAAATAATCAATTTTTATATTGCGGCACCGGAGTGTTTTTAAGATCGCCAAATTCAATTTGCACGAATAATGTAATTACTGGTGACAGTTCAACTCAAGGATCTGGTATTTTATTATTTAATTATTGTTATAATACATTAGTATCTAATAATTTAATTGAAGCATTCCAAGAAGGAATTTACATATCTCCTTCAGTTGCTCTACTCGGATTTGCTATTAAAAATGTAAGAGCAAATGTATCGAATAATGTTATAAAAAGAACACTTATGGGGATTCGCATTGAGGGTTCAGATTATTACCATAAAACCGCAGATTTGATGAATGTTATCATTAATAACAATACGATTACAGATTCAGATAAACATATTGTTTGTGAAGAGTATTCAAATGGAATATCAATTGTTGGAAATAATTTAGTAGGCCCAACTACAGGTGGAACTGGGCCATCTATAAGTATTGCAAATGATTGCTTTTCAGTAAATGTAAGAGACAATATGTTTTCAGATATTGGAACTGGAAATCCAATAAGCGTTGGAACATTAACAGATACTACAGTATATCCACCATCTAATTACAAATATAAAACCAACATGGTTTTTTGGAGTGGAAACAAATTCTTTGGAGACACAGTTGGAGCGCAACAAATATTTGCAACATCGTATGATCCTAATGTAGATAACAAATATGTTGATTCTGGAACATATACACCATCGCTTGCTCTATCAACAAATGTTACTACAGTTGTATTTTCTTTGTGCAATTTTTCTATAAAAGATAGGATTGCAACTCTTTCTGGAAGAGTTACAATTACTCCAACAGCAAACGGAGTCGCAACTGTTAGATTTGCTCCACCAATTCCATCAAATTTAAACGCACTTCTTACAAATGCGTCTTCTTCTGGAACAGCGGCTTCAACAAGTAATAGCACTCAAACAATTGGAACAATATCATATGATGGAACAAATAATGTAATTTCTCTTGGGTTTATTGCAACAAATACATTGGCAAATGAATTTAGATATATTTTTCAATATCCAATTTGGTAATATAATATTATGGAAAATAATGAAGTAACATGGAATTTAATTGAAAATACAATTTCAATTATGACAAATGACGGAACAATTAAAGAATATACTCAAAATGAGTCTTCTGAATATGTAAAGGATACTGGAAGGGCTGAAGATATAAAAGTTTTAAACTGGCCATCCGACTTCCCAAGCAAACACGATAAGCCAGAAGATTACCAAAACTAAAAAACTACCTTAACATTTCTCCTATCCTAATCTGCCTTACACTCAAATAACCCACATGGATGAAGTGAAATTATTAGAGTTTATGAAAATAAACTATGCGACAAGAAAAGATATGTCGCAGTCCGTTAAATTATTTCAAGAAATCGGTTATAATGTAATAAAGTATTTTGATATTGATGGAGCGCAAGGTTATCTAACTAAGAAAGATGATGATATTGTGCTGTCTTTTAGAGGCACACAAGTATCATTTACTGGCATAAATAAAACGGAAAAGTCAGATATTTTAGCTGATTTAAATGTCAGTAAAGAAAAAGAAAGCGGTGGCAAGGTTCATACTGGATTTCAAAAAGAAGCAAATAAATTATGGGAAGCGGTAGCTGTTGAAATCGCTCAACATATTTCTGGAAACAAATTGTTTATAACTGGTCATAGTTTGGGAGCGGGAATCGCTACAATTGTTGCATCTAGGCTGCAAGATAAAGTCGATACTCTTATTACATTCGGTTCGCCCAGAGTAGGGGATGGTGATTTTGTAAAGCATTTAAAAGTCAAACACCTTAGAGTTCAAAACACAAATGACTATGCTTGTTTTCTACCGCCACTATGGATGGGGTTTAGGCATCATGGCACAAATCTGTACATTGACCGTATTGGTAATGTGCAAGAAATCGGTTTAATTAAAAAATCGAAAGATATGGTACTATCATTAGTCAAAGATTTCAAGAATGGTAATTATATTTCTGCATTTGTTGATCATAAGCCGATTAACTATATTAATAAACTAACCTTTTTAAATAATTGATTGCAGACTTGACAATCCCTTCGACAATAGTAATAACAATAGCAATAATCTTACAAATACTATGAGCCTCTGCACACCTTGCACTCCCTGCCCACCATGCGATTCCGAATATCCATTGTTGTGCGAACCACTTGAGACGACAGCTAATGGTAAACGATTGGTAGTAGAAGACTCTGCTGCCTGTCAGAAAACCATTCAGACACCAGCTTCCCAGCAAGTCTTGAAGACTGATGGGGCAAGCAATCTGACTTGGACTAACGGAGCTAACAATACTGTCCTAGCTAAATCATCTACTGGGATTGTTGAGTTTGCTACAATTAATAGCGTTCTTCAAGTTGGCCCAATTGATCTTGGTATCCAGCCATTGACTACTACTGGGGCAGTAAGCACAGGAGCAATTACCGCGACAGGAGCAATTACCGCAGCAAGTGCTGCTATTATAGGAGCAATTACCGCAACAAGTGTTACATTGGCTGCTGATCCAACAACAAATCTTCAAGCGGCAACTAAGCAATATGTTGATACTGCTAATGCGCTAAAGTTAAATAAAGCTGGCGATACAATGACTGGTGCATTGATTGTGAATAGCACAATTGCATCAAACAGCACGATCCTTGCTAATGGCAATTCTTCTAAAATTGGATACAATACTGGTGCAGGAGGAACGATCACCCAAGGAGCAGGCGCAAAGACAAACTCTGTTACTCTGAATCGTCCTACTGGAACTATCGTTACCGATAATGCGGCACTCGCAGCAGACACCTCCGTTACATTCAATGTGAGCAACACAGTTATTTCTGCTACAGACATTGTAGTTGTAAGTCATATTGCTGGAGGAACGCTTGGTTCATACAACTTCGCGGTGGAGCCAGCGGCAAGCAATGCTAATATCGTAATCCGCAATATCACAGCAGCGAGTCTATCAGAAGCATTGACATTGCGATTCATTGTAATCAAAAGCGTTAACTCCTAATGCCAGCAGATGGATCAGTCTTTGATGGTTTCACAAGTATCGTAGCGCAAGACGCAGATACTCATCCATCGTATTTGCCTCCATCAATGGTGGCAGAGTCTGTTAATAGAACATTCCGAGGCGGGATTAACAGAACAAGGCCGAGCATCCGCAACATCTCAATCGTAGTAGGGGAAGGCCAAGATGAGATTATCGTTAACGATATTCAGAATGGTAGTTTCCAAGGTTCATATCCATATCGGGCAACGAACTTAAATACCAACGATGGGATTCTTCTATCGGTATCTGGGGTGATCTACTTCCTAAAGATAGTAAACAACATAGCCTACGCTTATAAGTTAATCGGAGGCAATGACCCCGGCATGATGCACACATGGTTCGTGCAAGCCGAAGATCGGGTGTACATCCAGAACGGATACCAGAATGCGATTGCGTGGGATGGAGACTTGAGTGTACCAGCCTATAGACTGAACCCATACCTCAAGAAGATGCCGATTGGGACTATCATGGAATACGCTTTCGGGCGAGTATTCGTAACGGATAGGCTTAACCAAATCTACGCTTCAGATATTATCTACGGAAACGGATTCACCGATACCAAGAATACCGAGAACTTCACAGAGATCGGATACTGGGCAGAAGGTGGAGCTTTCTCCACTCCATCTATGATGGGAAATATCACAGGCATGAAAGTAATGCCACAGATTGGAACTAACCTCCGCGCCCAAGGTGCATTGGTCATCCTAACTGCTAACGGAGCATTCGCAATGGATGTCAGTATCCCAAGAGCGCAATGGGCTACAACCAATATGCAAACGATCAGCTTGCTTGGTCGTGGATGCGTATCACCATACACAGCTTTAGCTAACTCTGAGCTTTGGTTCAGATCACATGATGGTTGGGCATTCTATTCCAATAGCCAATCAGAATTTGCCAGATACTTCTCGCTTCGTAAACTATCTAGAGAAGTGAACAAGTGGGTATCAAATGATACTCCTTGGTTAAAGCAGTTCGCTTCTACGATGTTCTTCGATAACTATCTGATCAGTACAGTAGCACCAGAAACCTATCGGGCGGCAGGGGTAGAAGGATTGAATAGGTATCATAGGGGAATGGTAGTGCTTGACCTAGATCAATCCTCTTCACCCTCACCTGACGCACAGCTTTCTTTTCGCTGGAATGGCATCTGGACGGGCTTTAGACCAACTCAACTGCTATCTGCATTGATCACTGGTCAGAAGCGTGGATTCGGGTTCTCATTCGATAACGATAATAAGAATCGTTTGTATGAGTTCACTAACTCTACTGGAAGTGATTTCGGTGCTAATGGAACTAGAGCAATCGAATCATTCTTCACATCGGGAAGGTATGACTTCGCGCAAAGCGGGGCATCGAATAAGTTCTTGAGGAAAAGAATCACTGGTGGAGAAATGTGGCTATCTGAAATCAAAGGAGAAGTCACAAGTAAAGCTGAGTTCAGACCAGACTCCTATCCATGTTGGAGTGAGCTTAAAGTTCCTACGACCTATGGGTGTGACCCATGTTCACCCGTTCTAAAAACACCATGCAATCCACGCAGGGGCGGAGACTCCTACAAGAGATACAAGTTTAACTCACCCGATCCGTCTGAATGTAATTACATTTCTGATATACCAGTTATTGAAGGAAGTGAATTTCAATTAAAGATTAACTTGACAGGAGCGGCAACAGTGGACAGAGTAAGAATAATGGCAAACATTAAGAATTTGGAAGACTCTCCGATTGGTGACTGCCCAGAAAACGATCAAGAGTGTCCAGACATTAACTGCTGCCCAGAAAGATATTACGACTACTCAATCAATGGATAATCAAGATTCCAGTCCAGCCTTAACATTCCCGAATGTTCCAATTGATTTCTGCCCTACAGGAAACTGGTCAGAAATCTTGCAAGAATTTATTGACGTTGTTCTAGTCAACGGAACGATCAACGTACCCGGCTTAGGTGACGTAACACCAGAACAGATTGCTCAGATCAACGAGACTTTAGCTGATCAACAGAATCAGATTGATGCGCTAGAAGCAGAAGGAGTTGCGCTTGACGCTCGCATTGATGTGCTTGAGTCTAATCCAGTAGTAAAAGTAAGATCAGGAAATGTTGCTGTAGCATCTGGAGATACAACAACTCTTGGAATATCATTCTCGTCCGTGTTGCCAACAAATGTGTATGGCGTTTCTCTTACTCCAGTCTATGCTTCTGGAACACCGCTAACAACCCCCTTGTTTTCATTGGTAACTGGAAGTAAAACTACTGCTGGATTTACAGTTAGAGTTGATAATAATATTGCAGAAATAACGAGTTTGGACTGGATGGCGGTTCACACTTCGTAAGTAAATAGCCATAAAGAAAACAAATACTATGACACCACTAAAAGGAACTGACCCTCGCCTCGTCTCTGGCGGCTCACCAACTCGCGGTAAGATCGGCGAAGGTATGGGCAATATGCCAAACCTTGGAGCCAAAAAGCCTAGCATCTACACGACTGCTGGCACTCCAAAACAAGGCTACCAGAAGTAATTATCGTTAACGATAATGGGTGATACCCTCAAAGAGATGGCAGAACTCGTAAAGGGTTTTGTCGGAGATAGTGGCGTATGTTCTGATGAGAGAGCTTTTAAAGCAATCAATCAGGCCAGACGCTTGCTATGGAATAAACGTGCGTGGACAACTCAAGAAGAGTACGTCCAGATTTGTTGCGTTAACGACTGCTTCACTCTACCCAATCGCTATGAGCAAATCAAGCTGGCGTGGGTAGGGGATAACGCAGTATCGTTAGCTGACGAATGGTTCAATTCGACTAACGCATTTGCGCTGAATGCTGACCAATCCTGCCATCGTTTGATTACGGAAGTAGGAGGGAAGCACGTTCTCTTTAGGGACTACACCACCCACTTCTATCGTTTAGGTGTGATGTTAGAAAACGCAGAAGACATCGGCGTGACTCTGACATTTGAAGTACAAGACCAATACGACACCTACCATACGATCAAGGTAACTGGGGTTAACCCACCAGACCTAGCTCAATCTGATCTATTGATCAAAGGAGTTAGATCAGTATCTAAACCCGCAACCAAAGGAAGAGTAAGAATCTATGCGTACGATACCTCGCTGGAAGCTAAAACATTAATCTCTGTCTACCAACCTAATGATGTTAACCCATCATTCCGTAGGTTCAAAGCACCAAGAACGTGCGAGTGCATCACTCTGTATGCTTCTAAGAGATACTTTGATCTGGTAGATGAACAAGAGCTAGTTGAGTTCATCCCAGATGCAATGATCTACGCTATCCTTGCTCTGAACTCCAGAGACAACAGGAAAGCGCAAGAGTTCTTGATGAACCTAGACCTTGCTATCAAAGAGCAAGAGAAGGAAATGGAAGGTGAAGAGATACCAACCGCCGCTCCTATCCGCTTTGCTAACTATAGCAGAGCAGAGAACCTAATCGGTTCTGATTTACTTTCTCCATCAGCTAACGACTACTTCTTGTATAGATGACGGCATACGACCTAGCTAATAAGTGGCAATTACAATATGGAGAAGAACCTTTACAAGAAAGAATCGACTGGCACAAAGATTTCGGGCTTGTATTTATAACAAAGAAACTATTTATTCTAGCAAGCGAATTAAATTACGATCCAGAAACAAAAGATATAGATATGCAAACATCGAATACTAACGCATGGTTTATTGAACTAGCTGCTAACGCAACTAGCGAATCTTTGTTTGAACATATTAAAAGGATTTTCCCAAATAAACAAGATTGGGTTTTGTGGTTGCGTAGGGGAAGCAGTAAATTACACGCATATAAATGGGATGAGTTTGCTAGAAAGGCAGGGGTTTAATCATGGGTGGATCAGCAAAAAAATCTAAGACAGCTAAGTATATCGAACGCCCCGGAGTTGCGTTAGCACAAGACTTACCATCGTATACTGAGTCAGCGCAAAAAGCTACAGCCGCTAGATTGGCTGAGATTGAACGAGTCATGCCGGGGGCTACTGCCCAACGTAGGCAAGCTAGTGACATTACAGCATCATGGATGAGGGGAGAACTCCCTCAAGATGTACAAGAACAAACCATGCGAAACATTGCTGAGTTTGGTGGCGCAGGATTCAACCCAGCAACAGCGGGTAGGGCTGGTGGATTCCAGATGGCGCAAGGCATGGTTCCAAGGCAATTCGGTCTACAATCTACACAACTCCAAGAAAAAGGAGTTAGCACAGCAATGGGCTGGCAGCAACTAGCTGACTCATTTGCTTATGATCCATTTGAAACAGCAGGATTTGTTGGCCCATCACAATCGTATGGACAACAAAAAGCGGCAGCAGAACAATACGATGCTAAAGTAAATGCTGCTAACCAAGCATCTAAAACCAATCAGATTATTGGTGCAGTAGGAACTGCTGTAGCAATTGGTGCTGCCCCATTTACAGGTGGAGCATCACTAGGACTTCTTGGAACTACACTACCTATGATGGGTGGAGGAAGTGCTGGCGGTGGAGGTGGCGGCGGTGGTGGAATTGGCCAATTCGGAGGAGGTTCTGGAATGGGGTTCACTAATCCATTTGGAGCGAAGCCAGTATCTGGATATGGTGGACAAACATACACCCCATCACAAGGTGGAAACTTTTACAAACCAAGTAGTGGTTCAATTACTGCGCCAGTTTACGGAAAATAACTATTATGGCCGAAGATAATATATTAGCAAGTAACCTAGCACAACTGGGAGGTCAAATCTCTTCAACATTCCAAACTGTTGCATTACAAAACCAATACAAGAATGCACTACCCGGAATGCAAGAAGCCTTCAAATCTGCCATGACAGACTTCGACTCTGGTAAAAGTGGCGCAGGATTCAGCAAGATCATGGCAATAGCTATGGAGAATCCTAACAATCCCTACATCCAGAACATTACCCAGATGGCATTCAAGGCTGGTCAGTTTGCTTCTGATGATTACTTTAAGGGTCAGCAGATTGATGTATCTAGGGCTAGATATGGTGGTGGAGGTGGTTCTCAAGTCACCGCAGATGATATTATAACTGGACTAAATGACCAAGATGGAATAACACCAGATGTAACTGAAGAAGGAATTGTTGATCAAGGAGTAGCTGAAGCATCAAGGGCTGGAGCAATGGGGCTTCCAATTGGTGAAGCAATCAGGGCAAGGCAGCAAAGAATGCAGCAGCCAACATTAGTTCCACAACAACAGTCAATGCAAGCTCAAGAAGATAACCTAGCTGTACAAGGTGATCTATCGACCCCAGTTGAAGTGCAACTGCCAGTACAAGAATCAGCACCAACACCTCTCGCATTTAAACAAGAGAAACCACAAGAGCAACCAAGCCCACTTGAGATAACTTTCCAAAAGAAATTTGATGATTGGTCATCTATGCCACTAGAGAAGCAAAAGGCACAAGATGAAGCTACATCTATATCGTTTGGTTCTGAATCAGATTTAAGTAGTCATGTCAGCAAACTTCCAAGAGGACAAAAGTTTGTTGCTGCTGACCCATCTTTACAATCCGTTATCCCCGGAGTAACTGGATTTATTCTTCCAGAAAAGTTTTCTCAATGGGTTAGAAGAGGAGTGACTGTAGGCAAATCAATCAGTCAAACAATTGGTAAAGAAGACAAGTTGGCAGATGAATCTAAGAAATCGGCTGAATGGTTCGATGCTTTTAGTGATGCAGCAGTGAGTGTAGACGCTAACCCAAGGTTGCGTAATCTACTAAAAGACGCTGGTGGTGTAGCCAATATTGAATACCAACCTGTTAAACGACCTCCAACAGATGAGGAAAGAAGGGCTAATTACAATGCTGGAATGCAAGAAGTAATTCAAGCATCTATTCGTGGATCAAAACTTCCTCCAATTGAAATCACAAAAGATGAGGCTCAAGACCTTCAGACATTAAAAACAAAAGCTGCTGCTATGCAAACGATGGGTGCGAAAGCAGTTATTAACAGATCATCTATAAAGAAACCAGAAGCAGTTACACCAGCACCAAAAAGTGCTGGACAAAAGAAAGAACTTAAATCTATATTCCTTAAATGATCTTCACGGCAGACAAGCTAAAAGAAGCTAGGGATGCTGGATATTCTGATGATGAAATATTTAGTTTTGCAAGTCAATCAGACCCAAAATTTAATGATGCTAAATCAGAAGGCTATTCACTTGATGAGATAGCATCTTACTTTTCCACTCAACAACCAGTAGGAACTTCAGTAGAGCAAGAAGTATCACAACTTGGAACTGCGCTTAAATCTGGTATCGCTCAACCATTGCAAGCGATGGGCGTTACTGCTGAGACTCTCGGTATGCCAGCAGTTGGTTCTGCACTCAAGGGTGCGGTTGAACAACCAGAAGGCTATATCCCAGCAGCACAGAGATTCATGGAGCCGCAAGCTGGCGAAGCTCAAATCGGAGGATTTGCATTACAATATCTACCTCGCGCTATCGTTGAACAGGTCGGACAACTCGCAGGGAGTGTCGCATCTAGGGCTGCTGGGGGAGTCATCGGCGGTGCTGCTGGCTCAGTAGTTCCCGGCGCGGGAACAGCAGTTGGTGCTGGTATTGGTATGTTTACTGGCCCAGCATTGTTTGAAGCTGCACAGATCGTTGGCCCAGTCGCACAAGAACGAGCCAAGAACAATGGCAGGGAAATCCCGAATAGCGAAGACTTGGCCTATGCTTGGACTACAGCAGGGACTGGAGGTGCGCTGAATGCTATTGGTGCAAAGTATCTCCCCGGTGGAGAGAAGGCCGCTGGAGCATTAAGCAAGAGGATTGCGGCATCCTTCCTTGGTGAAGGAGCCACTGAAGGAGCGCAGGCAATAGCCCAGCAAACAGGCGAAACAATCTTCACAGAGAAGGGGCTAGAGATTAAACCAAAGGCCGCGCTAGGTGAGGCATTGATCGGTGGCGTGTCAGCAGGCGGAGCTACTATTGTGATGAGTCCACTTCAGAAAGAACAAGTGGACATAGATAAACAAGCCGATCTTGAATCCCGTGATCTTTCCATCCCTGTAGATGATCCAGAAGTGCGAGCTAATTTGGATAAAGCAAATATCCTTGAGCAAGAGAACAAGGATTCTCTAGCTATCATCAACAAGTTTGGCGTTGAGTCTGAAGAGGGGAAAGCTGCCCAGCAAACTATTGTTGATAATACCGATGAGATTACCAAGATCAACGAGACTCTTCCTGCTTCAGCATCGTTACCGATAACTGAAGCAGAGAAGCAACAGATTGAGTTAGCAAAAGCGATTGCTGCTCCCGAAGTTGCCGCACCAGTCACAGAAGTTGCCGCTCCAGTTACTCCAGCACCTACCGAAGTTATCCCAACTCAGGCAGCAGTCGCAGAAGCTGCAACACCCGCTGAACAAGTTCCTCCAAAGGTAGAAAATGTTTCATCTATTCCAACGCCAGAAGAATCTAAAAAGTGGGATGACTTATCAGCTTATCAAAAACCAATCATTGAAGCACAAGAAACTGAAGCGTTAGACCTACTTGCATCTAAAATTGGAGTTAAAAGACAAGGCATTTCAGATGTTAAACTGCAAGAAAAAATAATAACGAACACGCATCCAGACGATATTCAAGATGCGCTTGTTGAGTTAAAACTTTCACCATCACCAACCCCCGTAGCCCCCACCCCTGCTGTAACAGAAGCACCCGTAGAGGTTGCAATAACAGAAAAAACACCAGAGCAGCAACGTATAGCGTTAGGAACAAAGCGAGTTGGAGATACCGCTGTAGCTGCAAAACCTTCAAGTTCCAACACAACACTTCAAGACTTCACTGTTGGCATGACTCCAATGGCATCAAAGCGAGCCATAGATGCCTTGAATAATTCAGTGACTGCTGAAGGAATGCCCTTCAGAAGAAGAGAGCTTGTTGAAAAAGATATTTCAGAGGGAGCAGAAGTTGTATTATCAAAGTCAGGTAAGCGCAGATTACAGCGACCAAATGGAAGCTATAGGGACGAGTCGCAAATCAGCAAAACAGCAATGGATTATGCGGAGTTTCTGATTGCAAATAAGTCCACCCCCGCAGTATCGGAAACGATAGCGAAGCCAACTACGCCAAAACTTCAAAGAGAAAAGGCAGATACAGACTTTGCGAGTATTGATGAAATCACAGATATTATCCAAGAATCATCTGCGAAAGGAACGGATAAATCTGAATCTAAAAGAATCGCTATAAATTTTGTTAAAGATTCTATAAATGAAAGCATTGATTGGGTCAGAGATACTTTTGGAAGTGCGCCAGAAAAAGTTGGATTTGATGCAAGTCAAATGAAGAAATGGTTACAGAATGCCGTCTCCATAAGGCCAGTTACAGAAGATGAATTTACTCGCGGAATAATAAAGAAAAAGGGTCAACTAACTAAGGAAGGAAGAGATCGAGGGAAAATAGATGTTAGTGTAATATCCCCAATGGAATCGAGGATGATTGCTTTGCATGAAGCATCTCACTTCTTGTATCATTTGGATGAAGATAAACAAATTCCAGAAAAAGTATTAAATTCAATTAAGAATAAAAGACTTATGCCGGATAAGTTTCCTAATCCGGGCAAGGGAATCAAAGAAAGATTTGCTGATGCTTTTACAAACTGGGCATTTACGAAAATGCACCCAGAATATGCAAATGAATTTCCAACAGTCCCTCAAGAGTTTGTTTCTTGGATAGAATCAGAAGCAATAAGCGAACCGCTTGATTACATTTCAAGTGTAAATAAAATTAGAAAGCAAAAGCAAGCCAAACCAAAACTTGGCGAGAAAGGTGGCGTTCTAATCCCATCAAGAGAAGACTTCATCCAAGCAGGACAGAACATCTACGAAAAAGGAATGGAGTTTGGCGCTTGGGCCAAGCAGATGATCCAGCAATTCGGTGATGTAGTCAGAGAGTTCCTTGGTGATGTATGGCAAGCGGTGAGTGGTGCGCCAGCTAAACTGAATGAACTGATGGGTTACTTGCCGGGTAAAGGTGAGGCTGGTGCATTAAGATTTGGTAAAGGTAAGCTAGAACGCTACACAGACAAGGGAACAATCGTTGGTCTAGCTATCAGACAAGAGAAGGATACTCCCAAAGGGATATTATCGGAAACGATAAAGATCATTAAGCAAAGGGTATTTGATGGTGACTCTACCCCATCTGAGTCTTCTACTAAGAAAGCATGGGGATTAATTGAGCGGTTGAAAGCAACTAATCCAGATGCCAAAAACAACGCCGAGGCTATCAACCAACTTACCCGCGAAACCATGCAGGAGGTTGATGTAGCAGAAGACGCAACTGAGGCAGAGCGCAACGCATTTGAAGTTATCAAACAGACTGTTGGTATGTCTAAACTTCGCAATGAGTTGTATAAGTATGCCATCAAGTTATCGGGGCAGGGCGATAATTCCATGTTGAATTACTTGCTCAACAATAAACTCAACATTGTTGGAACAAGTCTTGCAACTGAAGAAGACATTGCTCGCACACTCGGCGCATTGGCGGGGCTTAAAAGCTACATCATCCAAGCTAACGAAGCAGAGCAGGCAGGATTTATTGAACTGGCAGCACAGAGATTCTTCAACACAACTACACCAACTGAAGATCAGGTTGCCAAAATCAAAAGAATCCTTACCGCTGTAAATGAGACAAAGGTAAATGAGGAAGAAGTAATTCTTGATGAACTCACTCAAGTAGGTGAGAAGATAGGAACTGAACTTGTAGAGAATATCAATACCCAAATTGATAAAGCAACAAAGCCAGAGATTAAAGACCCATTGGTTGCAGCTATGCTTGCGTTACAGAAGCTATTTGGAGGCACAATCGAAACTAAATATGTATCCCTTAGTGAATCGGCAAACAAAATTAAGCAGGGTGTAAAGAACATCCTACAAGGCGGCCTCACCAACTACAGAAGCAAACTGATCGAAGGAGCAGCTAATGGACTAGAGACGGGATTCTGGAAGACTCTATCTAATCAAGAGAATAAGCCCGGCCCACTAGGAGAACTTGATAATGCACAGAACAGAGAGCTTGGCAGTATAGTTAAAAACGCACTCATTTCCCTTGGCCTAAAAGGAACTCCCCCTAATACCAAGATGTCTATCTACGAACAGGTAGCTAGTATCCTTGGTGAGAAACCACTTTCACAAGATAAAACAAAGTCTGCTGACGAGAAGATCAGACAAGAAATTGAGAGTAAACGTCAAAGCGACTTGGAATCTACAGAGGATGAAGACGTTAAGAATGCTATCAATCTCAAGTATGATAAGATAGAACTAGCATGGGATCAAGCAATGTCTAGGCAGCTAGATATGCCAATCAGTGACACACTACTACGCAGACTTATCTTCAATGAGCTTAAAGAAGGTAAGACTAACCTAGCTGGACTTGCTGAGTTAATGAACAACGACCCTACCGTTGGCGCGAGTAGACAGAACATGATTGTATCTGCTATTATTAACAAGATTGCTGGCGTTACATTTGAGGGTCAGAACCCAGCAGACTATTCCTTATTCAGAGAATACCTTTCAAACAACCTTGAATCTATGGTTCAAGAAAAGCAAATGGAGAAGAAGGTTGTTAAGGTAAAAGAAAAGGTAGAAGCCAACCAAGCAGAGAGAGAGATTGATAAGCTGGCTAGGATTCAGTCTGATACTCCTAACTTCCCAACATCTGAGAAGATCGCTAACCCAGTACGAGATGCAGTTAGGAATGCTTTGAAGCTCGTCTTGAATCCCATGTTCGATCCAAAGGCATCAATGGAGATAATGAACAACTGGAAGAAGTCATTCGCTGCTGAATTACAAGCACTCGGAGTAGATGAAGCTACCGCATTAACCCTTACAGACATTGTTGGTAGGCAGATTGAGTTGGATTCTATCAGCAAAAACCTACAGACAATCACGAATGCCGTCGAAAAAGGTGCGCTCAATAACGTAATTGATGCCATCAAAAACACTCCACTAGCTGAACAACAGAAGCCAAACTGGAGATACGGTGTGATGTTCGACTATCTCCGCAACGCAGGTCTTACTAAAGAGCAAGCAGAACGTATTGCAAAGTTAATGGACATATCGCTCCAAAAACGATTCGCTAAAGCTCAAGAGGAAGCGGCGGCATCCATTGCAAAAACAATTCTAGGAGGCATCAAGCCAGAATCAAATAGAGGATTCGTAGCATTGATCCAAGCAATCCGCGCCCAAATTTTAAACCCCGGCAGTAATGTTGCAAAGGAGTTTGGCAAATCACTGGGATGGAAGGGATTCACATCAGAGCAACTGAAAGCTCTGAATGAATTGGATTCCAAGATAAACGATGAAACCATCACTGATGCAGAACGGGCAGTAGCACTTGAGGGAATCAAAAAGATCATTGATAAAGTTGCCTTACCACAAAGGGTTCGTGATTCACTTTCAGCGTTCTATATTGGTCAAGCACTTGGTAGATTTACTACTGCAACAGTACAGGTTATTGATCCTATCTTTTTTTCTGCATGGGATGCAGCTGTTGCGAGCGCACGAAATGTAACAAGCCCATCGCAAGTCATGCAAATATGGGGAAATTTTGGTTCCTCCCTAATAAATGCTGCAAAAGAATTTGCTTTTTCATTCAAGAATGATGTTACCAGAAGTGGTAGATTGGTTGATTACCTTGAGACTCAAGACAGAAAACTAAAGCGTCTTAATAATGACGCTAATAACTTGTGGAAAAATGGTCAGTATAAACAAGCTATTAAGAAATATCTTTTTGGTTATCCCGAAATAACATCCAGAGTTTTGAAGGCACTCGATGACGCTTCATTCTCTCTTCTACAGCAGAATGCTTTGAATCAATACATGATTTCAGCGATGAACATGGCTAAGATTCCCAAGAGCAAACAGCTTGGTGCTTTAAGAATGATAGCTCAAGCGAGGCAGATGGACATTGCTAACATGATGGCTGATGGAATCAGCAAGAATGACGCTACTATCTACGCTAATGAGCGGATGAAGGCTGAAATTTCAAGGGTCATGTCTGGATTGAACCTTAATTCTAATGAGATTATTGATTCTGCTATCAACGATTCATTATCTCGTATTGGTAAGACGAGATTCACAGAACAACTATCAACCGAGTCTGAAACAAAAGATAAGGGAACATTATCTTATCCTTTTATCAAGGTGTATGAATTGATTTCTCAAGCGACCTCTGGTGTAAAAGGAACGGAGGGTGAAGTTATGCGTGTCTTCCAAAGAATGTTCTTGGGATTCCCATTGATTGTGGCGCGAGTAGCAAATGTTGCTTATGGTTACACTCCGCTTTCGCTTTATCGTCACCTTATAACAGGCAGATACCCTCTTACCTACGGAACAGCAATCCAAAGAAGGAAGCGTTTGGTAGAACAATTAACTGGACTTGCTGTGCTTGCTCCTCTTTTATTTTTGCGGTCAATGTCATTTGATGATGACGAAGAAAAACCAGTAAGAATTGTTTTTACAGGGTTCGGCCCAGTTAAATCGAAAGACCCAGAGACATACAACCAGTGGCATAAGAAACACAATCCGGGTTCGATTGAATTATTTATCGGTGATACTAAATATGCTATCGACTCGAAATCAGCCGGGCCATTAAAACCTATGATTGAAATCTTGGGTGCTATTGATGACTGGCAAGTTAGAAGTTACCAAGACAAAGTAAAAATAAAGAAAAGCGATCTAACAAATGCACAAGAAAACGCAGGGTTACTTTCAACGCTCAGTCAAATTGCTGGTTCATTTGCGTTGACTGCTGCAAGGCGCGGCCCAGCTACTGGATTGATGCAGGGATTGATTGACTTCCGTAGATACCCAGATGATCCAATTGCAGCCATAGCGCAAGAAGCCTCATTTTCTTTAATTCCATTCGTTCCAGTGGTAGGTTATGGCGCGACCAAAAACTTCTCGGACTTTTTATCTGATCCGATAGATACAAGAACCAAAGAAGGTGCGATCTTAAACAACATCCCAATCGTTGGCCCTATGTTTGGTAAGCCAGCAATCAATGCCTTTGGTCAACCACTAGGTGATGTTCAAATCTCAGAGAAGATAAAGAAGTCAATCGGAATCCCAGTCACAGTTGTTTCTGTAGGCACAGAGGATGAGCAAAAGCTAACTAAAATCACACTCAAAAATGGTGATGGGCCACAACCATTGAATAGGGGTGAGTTCGATAAGAAACTAGGTAGTCCATTAACTGATGAGGAGTGGAGAACAGCCACTGAGACGTATGCTAGAGAAAATAGGAAAACAGTTTTGACTGACTACAAATTTCTCAATGACCTCGATCCAGAAACTTACAGGACAGCAATATCACAAATAAGCACAAGCTCCAAGAACGAAGCATTGTTCACTATTGATAAACAAAGAAAGAAATAGATTGACATCTGAGAACGTAGATGTAATCTAGTTCCGCAGCTTGTTGCTGTTTTCATTCGTGTTCATTCATTAGGTGGCGCACCTTAGAGAAATCTGGGGTGCGCTTCTTTTTTATCGTTACCGATAATTTCTGAAAATAATCTATTGACACTAGAATTATCCTATGTAGATTTGCCCTTGTGCGCGGCACAACACCCGTCCACAAAAAACTAATGAAAGACAAACCAACAACAACAGAAGTAGAAGTGAAAACAGAAGTAAAAACAGAATCAACTCCAGTAGTAGATTCAGCACTCAAGCGTGAGATTTATCTTCGTTTGATTTCAGCATCAGCGGCGGACGGAAAGTTCGACCTCGGCAAGCTCCCGAATGCAAAGGCAGTAGTTAATCAGGGAGATCACCTTCGTGGCGTAGCCGAACTGCTGACCCAGTGCCTCAAATGATCGAACGAGACTGGGACGAAACGGACGTATCGGGAGAAGTAGAAGAAGCAAGGCACGAAGCATTCATTCATACTTGCGCTATGCGTGACATGGATCAAGGCATCGACCCCAACTTATTTACTGATGACGATAACGAATAATCACGGGCTACCCGCCCCAATGTATAGAGCATTGTCGCACGATGGGTATATGGCTGGCACAAGACAAGCCAATATCTCGGTGACAAGTTTAATCGGGCCACCGAAAATCAACCAACTCAAGAAGCGTTACTCTGAGCAGATCGTAGAAGACGCAGCAGACAGAGTGTGGGCGTTACTCGGCCAGTCCGTACACAAAGTAGTCGAACTGGCTGGCGGTGAGACTGAGATGACAGAGAAGCGTCTCTATATGGAGATCAATGACTGGACAATAACTGGTCAGACTGATCTCTACGAGACAGAGAACCATACCATCTCGGACTTCAAGGTGACATCGGTCTTCTCGTTTCTTCTTGGAACCAAGCAAGAATGGGAAGCACAGATCAATCTGAACGCTATGCTCTGGAGAGAGTACGGATACGAAGTCAAGAAAGGTCAGATCGCAGCTATCCTTCGGGACTGGCAAGCGAGTAAGGCTGAGTTTGACAAAGAGTATCCTCAATGTGCACTCCACATCGTTGACATTCCACTCTGGGATAATGAAGAAGTTATCCGCTACGCTACTGAGCGTGTTAAAATGCACCAAGCAGCGGCGGCAATGGCAGATGACCACATCCCGGCTTGTGATCCAAGTGAACGCTGGGCCAAAGCAGATACCTACGCCATCAAGAAGGATGGTAATAAGAGAGCAGCCAAAGTATGCGACACCAAGGAAGAAGCAGAGAACCTGCTACCTACTTATGGGCCGAAGCATTCGATAGAGAAACGAAACGGTGGAGATATGCGGTGTGAGCGTTACTGCTCAGTCGCTCCCTTCTGCCACTACTACCAAGCAAACTATAAAACTAATGAGTAATCAACTAGACGGAATCGAACAGAAAGACATCATCAAACGAGTGACTGGTAAGGTCACTAAATTGTGGGAACCTAAGACATTCAACGGCCCCAAGGGTGAGTTTGTCATCCAAGGCGGTGAGATTGAGATCGACGGACAGACCTATGGGTTGAAGTTCTTCAACAACAATCAAGAGCAGAGCATCAAGAACAACGTAGTCACGCTATCCTCAGTTCGCGGCAAGCATGGTATGACTGGAGTTACCTTGGAGCATGAGTCCTACGAAGGTAAGAATGGCAAGGTAGATCGTGACATCATCAAGGTTACGGCTACTGGTAAGATTGAGTTTGAGAGTGAAGAACCAGCCAGAGTTACCGCCAAAGTTATCGTTACCGATAATCCTACGGAGGCATTGGATAAGATCGTTGAGCTACACAAGTATGTAGATTCACTCGTCCGCCATGCATACAAGGGAGTGGAAGACGAAGAAACCCTGCGAGCCTACGTCTCGTCGGTTTTCATCGAAGCCAACCGCAAGGGAATCGCATTCAAGTCTGAGGTTAAGGCTGAACCCAAAGCGGAGCCAAAGGTAGTAGAACAAGAGCTAGACCCTGCTGACTGGGCATCTGCTGTAGTCCCTAGTGGCACACAGAAAGGTAAGAAGCTCGCGGAGATCGGTAAGCCAGCACTCACCAAAATCTATGAGTTCTACTTGGAGAAAGGGTTTAATTCCCCATTCGCTAAGTGTGTTGAGCAAGCCGCCGCCGACCTCGACCTAGACGCTCCATTCCCAGCAGACGACATCCCATACTAATCCCCCTCGGTTCCTCCCAGAACTAACCTTAACTAACACTAATGAAAAAAGAACTAGAACTATTCAGTCCAACACAAGAAGGAATCCTTGTATCAGTAACAACCTACCTCCGCCAAATGGTGGAGTTCGCCAAAACAGAATGGCGGGGGATTACTATTAACGAAACCCATATCAAGAAGGCATGGGCCAAGCTCCAGAAGAACGAGTACCTTGAAGATGACGCTCCAGATGAGATGCTGGAGATGTACGAGAAGATGTCCGCTGATTGGGATATGGCACTTGAAATGGAGGAAGAGAGGATCAACGCAGCTAACATTCCCGGAGTAGAAGAAGAACCAGAGAACGAATCCTTGGCCCTAGTGGAGAGCGTCAAACAAGGATTAGAATTATCTTCTTTCACTAAGAAGTTCGATATCGGCGTTGGGATGACCCAATGCGTACCCCGTGGTAAGGTAGAGATGAAAGACTGGGTGGCAGCGTTTGCCTTCGGTCTTACTTTAGAATCAGGCGCACAATGGATCATCGGTGATGCGGTGGTGGCATTGGATAACGCCGGACATGATGATGTAGTGAACCAACTTTGCGCTAACTTTAAGAAGAGTTACAGCACAGTTTCGGGCTACGCGAGGGCTTGTAGGGCTTTCCCTGCTGCTAAACGTGACGCTGGATTGCCATTTACGGTCTATCGTGAGATCGGAAACGCCAACTTCGGTGATGAAAAGACCAACGCCAAGAAGCAACAAGCCATGCTAGAGGTGGCGAAAGCGGAAGGTTTGTCCTCTACTGAGGTCAGGAACAGGGTCAGGAACGAGCAAGGTAAGGATGATAAGTCTGTCCTACCCCATCGGTATTTTGTCTTGAATTTAGAAAACTATCGAAACTCGGATGTCAAACGCTCAGTCCCAGAGAAACCAGAGGCTCATCACTTCATCATCGACAGGCAAGATATGTCATGGCTCGATGTAGCACAAGGTGAGTGGGTCAAATTCGCGAAGGAACAATAATTTATGTCAGAAAAAAACCAACAAAACGAAACGTCTAAAACAATTCTTGAAGCATTCAGCTTCATCAAATGCGAAGACGAGAAACTAAACGAACGAGTACACGCCTTTGCCAGCCTCTTGCACACCGCAAGCATGATGGTGATTAAGTCTGAATCCCGCAAGGGTGAAGGGTTTGAGTGTATCAAATACTTGGAGCTTGCTTTCCTCTACTACAAAGAGAGCCAGTTCCGCAAGCGTTTCGATACTGAAGAGAAAGAAGAAGAAACTCCTCGTATCATCACTTAATAGATAGAAACAAAAAAGCCCACAGGGATTTTACTCCTTGTGGGCCTTTTGCTTTTTAGACTAGACTTGTTCTTTCGGAACTAAGGAAATAGTTCCATCAATTTCACCATCTGCTAGTAAATCCATTCGTTTGAGTTTACCATCTAGCTTCTCACAGATGTTTTCTTCTACGAAAACTCCTGCTGCATAGACAATATACTGGATGGATTTAGTTTTGCCTCCTGCTCGGTGGACTCTACCTAAGACTTGCTTAAGATCAAATACAGATGGGCTAGGCATGATTAAGGCAACTCTAGGCGCGTCACCAGTCAGGTCGTGGAGGTTTAACCCTTCCCTGCAAGCCTGAATGATACCCACGATTACCTTAGAGTCACCCCGCTGGAAGGAGTCAATGTTACCTCTACGCTCCATTTCGTTCTGACCCCCGTGGATAGAGCAAGATACCTTCAACTCATCCAGAATCCACTTGCGGGTTTCGGTGTAGTTGACTGCGATAAACACAGAGTTCCCTTCCTCGATTAGATCACGAACCATAGCACAGACAGCCGGAGCTTTGTGCATTTCGATCCGTTGTCTAGCTCTAGTCTGTTCAGCGAGGACGTTAGCAGAGAAGTTTTCCTGCATACGAAGTTCTTCTATCCTACAACAGAGGTCTTCGTATTCGTTAGCAATCTTCTTAGCGTTGTCCATATCGAACGCTTTGGCTTTAATCAACGTCTCAGGGAACGCATCACCCAAGTCAGAATGTCTAAGTCTATTACCTTTTTCGGGGTAGATGCGACTATGTAGGCGTTTGAGGATACCATTACCACCTTGGAACTGCATACCGAAGCGGGTTTTCTTGCATCCGTTCTGGTTTAAGAATCGGTAGTAGTCTTTCCCGCCTTGGTGCAGACCTAAGAACTGACCGATTGCCCATAGTTTCATGGGATCATCGGCGATGGTAGCAGAGAGGGCGATAGCTTGGACATTCTGGTTGACTGAATCCCGAACTAGGTAAGCGTTCTGGGTAGCTTCACCTTTTCCACGATGAACCTCATCAAAGATCAGAATAACATCAGCTGGAAGCATAAATTTAAACTCATGCTTCTTGTCATCTGTCCATCTGCCTAGCTGAGACTTACCAGTTTTCGCCCACTCCCACCCGCAAACCTCAAAGATTTCTACACCCATGAGCTTTGCGGCGCGATGCCAATCGGTTGTAATAGGTTTGGGACAAATCACCGCAACCCGTTTACCTAACTCTCTAGCAATACCTAAAGCACAGAATGTCTTCCCTACACCCGTGGAGTGACCAAGCAACACTCGGTTATATTTAGCCATACTAGCAACGCCCATCTGAACGGAGGTCTGCTGGTATTCAAAGAGATTCTCGGCGTTTAGCAGAGGGATTAGATTAATTTCCTCTACTTTTTCCTCAACATTATCGTTACCGATTACGGATTTGAACTTGAGCTGATCATCTGACCACCAAGATAACGCCCATTCCTCTCGGAACTTACCCATAGAGATGCCAGCCGCAGCCAGTTGCTCTTTGAATAGCTCTCGGTCGATCTTGTAGACCTTCCAGAAAGCATCCTCAATGGGAGCTTTGCGGAGGAGCCTGACCCCTCGTTTAGTATTTAGCTGAATGGGATGTGACCATTCAACCGTTGCCAGTAGATCGTGGACGTTCATTGTTTCGCTTTTTGTAGGGCTGACCTGCATTGGAGGGCTAGGAGAGAATCAGAATCTCCGAAGGTATCGACAACCGCTTGCAGGGCATCGACAATCTCTCTACGAACTGGGTCAGCGAGGTAAGTATCCTTAACTCTGAACGGCTTTTGTTTGTGTAAGGTATGTGTTCTCATTTCTCGAATTTGATTGAGGTGATCTTCTTATCAGGGTAGACGGTTGACCGAAACTTGGGCATCTCGGTTGACTTTTCTGCTTTCTGCCAGAGGCGGATGTATGCTTCTGGCGGTAGGCACGTTGCTTGATTTTTTTCGGTGTAGCTCATAGTAGGACAGATTTAAGGGCTATAAGTTCGTTTTCATCAATGTGCGTTGTCGTTATCTTATTATCATAGGATTGGATAATGCACATATCTCCGCATTCCTGATCTAACAGGATGCAAGTCTCATAACCATCTAGGCAATTTGTAAGCCTGATAGTGTGGCGTGTTTCGGTTCCGCGTATTTGGTCGATTATTGCTTTGTCTATTGTTCTCATTTTAGTTTTCATTGTTTGTTGTTGTTGTGTTGTGGAGGGAAATCTGTTGACAATCTGGCAGAATTTTGTGAATAGTAAAGTATGAACAAAACGCCAGAATTAAATGCCAAAACGCTAGGTAGGGGACAGCGTAAAAAATGGGATATGGATAAAATTGAATCGTTATTCATGGGTGGAGCGGAGATGAGTGACATTCTGAAGCTGCCTGAGTTTAGCCTCATGAGTAAGTTCTACCTCAAAAACTGCATGGTCAAAGGAAAATGGATCGACAAGCGGAAAAGGCTGAGAGAAGAAGTGGCAAATGTGGTTGCTCCGAAGCTTGAGGACGCAATGGCAAGCGAAACGATTGCCCATTATGCGTTTATGCTTCGAGAGATTGCGGCGGAGAGGGTGCAGATTGAGACAAGACACAAATCGGGGAACATTAAAGATCAAGCGCAACGGTTGGACGTGCTGGCGGAATATGAGAAAATCGCGACCCGTGCGCTTGGGTTGGATGAAAATAATATGCACGATAAGAAAGGTTTATCTGTGAACGCGATGATTTCGCTGCACGTTAGCGGCCCGACGAAAGCGGATAAGGTCGAAATTGTATCCACGCAATATGTCAGCGAGGCCGAGGGCTTGGAAAATGACGAGAAATCGGATACAGAGTGACATGAGTGGAAAGGAGCGGGAAAGGGTCGGACTTTGCCCGTTTTGGATTAGAGTTTGCGTTTATACTCACCAACTCGATATTCGATGCGGTCAGCGTCAGAAATCAAACCGATTTCGCGTAGGTGGTTGGTCATCTGTTCGGGCGTGTTGCCATATTGCGGAGGGAAATTTGCAGTCAATCCCATATCGAAAATCAGTTTTCCATCGTCATTTTCAATCCATGAATTGACTGATCCGTTTTGAAATATTGAAACTTGGTAGAATGTCACGCTTCCCCCTTTGCTTTGCGGAGTGTGGAGAAAGCCACATCAAAAGCCACCTGATGATCGGGGTCAAGATCATCTTCGATTTGACGCAAGGCCCAGTCTAAAGCGTCCAGCAAATCAGGCGCGGCAGCTATCAGGCGAGCGGCGGAGGGATCAAATGTTTTCGCGTAGTGATTCCCTAGGTTGGTGATGACGACGAAATGGTCATCGTTTTTTGTTATGTGGAGGGGATAAGGCCCCTTGTGGAGTGTATTATTCATTGTGTTTTTGGTTTGCTGTGGAGGGAAAGATTATCGGAACCGATAAAACCGCGCAAAGGTGGAGCGGAGGAATCGGAAGGAGTTGATAGGGTTAAGGGCTGAAAAGGGCTAGGATTGGCTTTTAAGAGGAAAAGCGGGAGAGGATAGAACTCATCCCGCATTGTGGAGGGATTAGATTTTGCTCGCGTAATTATCCACAAGCCACATATAAGCCTCCGATTCTCTCAACTCCTCAGAAAGTGAGGAGGAAAAGTTTGAGGGACGCAAGCGGCACATAATCCGATAACCTCGCGACCATTGGCCGCCGTGGTAATCCATGCAAAATTGCGCTAATTCCCAGTAATATTCTTTAGATAGTTTTCTCATAGTCCGAACCTTTCCACATATTTTGCAAAGGCCAAGAATAGGGAGAAAACCCCATAGGCGAAGACCGCGAAGATTGAGAAGACAGCGATTTTATCGAAGGTAGTCATAGGATTAAAACGAGGAAACGATGATACCGCCTTCGAATTCGATTAGTGTCCCGTGATCTTCGATGTATTCTTTTATCTTAGAATCTACCTCGTCAGAATCTTCTAAGTCATCAACTTCAATGTCTGCCAACTCCAAAGCAAATAAGAGGGATTTCGCGCCGAAATGTTCAAAGAGCCAATCTTGTAGGCTAGTGGTTTCGGAGAAGTCGCAACGAATAGAGCACAAGTCCAACTCCATCTGATCACCTGTGCTATCTTCGTATTCTTCCAAGTATTCCGCAAGGGCAAGTGAGCCGTTATAAGACCAGCGTGCATTAGTGTCGCGTTTCAATTCGTCCGCAATTTGATATGTATTAAGTGTGATTTTCATTTTAGTATTATTCTAGTTTGTGGCGTTCTCATCAGTCTGCACTTGCCAAGGTGCAAAGACGGGGAAAGCCCCGTTTCGATTTTATCAGGCCTCAGCGTAAGCGGATTCGATACGCTCGCCGCTGTGGTCGCAATAGAGGGAGGAATCTTCCCAATTAGCTTCACAAGCGACAACCCTCCACCCATCGTTTACTTTGTTACGAATAGACCAGATCACAGCGCGGAAATTAGCGCGGACACTATCAAACGAAAGCGCGGCCCCGTCTGACGTGATAAAAAACAAAGGATAGCAACCCGGCCAAGAATAAGCACCGGATCGAAGAACAGTTTTAAGTTGAGTAGTTGTCATAATTAGCGGGGTAGTTTGTGCATGATGATTGAAAGACCAACGCGCACAGCAAGAATGCCCGCGCAGATGTAGGCTAGGTTAATTGTGTCGGATGACACAGGAAGGGATAGAATGTGAGTAATAGTGTTCATTTGGTTTTCTAATGTGAACGCTCGAAAGCGTCCTTTGTTTGTATTGATTCGCGCCTATCAAAGACAGGCGCGAAAGTTTTTTCTACTCAAAGATCAGATTGTGAAGTTGTCCGCTAAGGCTCATTCAGAGCCACTCAACGAACATCACGAGAGAGAGAATACGCTATGCATTCAATATGTCAATAGTTTTTTTTCATCTATTTTCATGATAGCATAAGCAAGAACCATGCCAATCTGTGAACAAAGAAATATTGACGTGATAAAACAGGGCAAACACGGGACGCGATCTGCCATGTTTCAACGATATATCGCTATAGACCGATATATGAATATAAGAGCGAAAACAGGCCATACCACTAATGCGCTCTAATCAAACAAAGCCCACCAGTGCCAACCTCGCGCAACGATTTTCGGCGTTGTCTCCCCATATACAACGAAGTAGCCTTTTTCACAAGATGAGCCAATATCACGCCAATCCCTCACAATATAGCAAAGCCCATTTCTGCCAATATCGCGCCCCATTCTCTCATGCCATTCGATGCAACGAATCCCGCCACATTCGATGCGCTCCGATCTGGTGACAATCTCACCGATCTGGTGACACTATGAGCGATCTTATATCACCAGCCAATCGGGACAGGACATAATCAAACTAAGCACAGCGACAACGACAGGGGCAGATCAAACTAGGTGCAGCACAGCACAGGGACTCAAAGGAATCTCTTTGTGGCTGGAGCCGGACGGCATGGGTGGACTCCCGGCACAGCCCAAACTGGCGAGCCTCCCAAATCCAGAAACTCCTCTTTATCTACACAAACCCCTAAAATACCCTGTCAATACTGGGATGTAACCATCCTTTGTTTTTGTGTGGGATTATCGTTAACGATAGCGGTTCTCTAGGAGGAGACAGATGACTAGTGTTAGCCAAGCTAGGAGTAGGGCTAGGGTTTGGTAGGACATTTCTTGTTCTTGGTGAAGAAGGAGGTTAGTTTGATGCCACGGGATTCTAGGAATTTGTTACAGGCTTTTTTGACATCTTCTCCATTGGTGACAGTTTTGTATCCTGCGCGAGCGTCATTTGGGGATACGTTTTGTTCTAGGTTGAGGTTATTGTGTTTCATTTTTTGAATGCTTTGTATATGAGGATGGAGTCTAGTAGTAGGAGTAGGTAGATCATAATTGGATTAGGGTGACTCCCATTTTCTGGGCAGTTATAAGGGCGGTGGGGTCTGTTTGGTAGATGTCTTTGTAGATAACTCTTTTTATCTTATAGGCTACTAGGGTCTTTAAGCAGTCTGAGCATGGGAGTAATGTGGAGCAGAGTGTCTTTCCTTCGCCGGGTTGGGTGTATCTGAGGGCGTTCTGTTCTGCGTGGATGACGTACTTCCTTCTCTCATCTCTGTCTGACCAGTCTTCTTCTATACCTTGTGGGAATCCGTTGTACCCTACTGAGGCTATGGAGTTATCTTCTCTGAGAATGACTGCCCCGACTTGTCTCCACGGGTCTTTGCTTTTCTTAGCTACTACTTCAGCTATACTCATAGCGTATTCGTCCCAGTTCATTTGGTGAATTGTATCTCGTCTAGCATATCAGATGGATTTCTCTGCCCGTTTGCCATTGCCTCTATCCATCTTGCTGGATCAATTGTAGCTGTATGCGTCCATCCATCTCGCAATTTTTTCTCTATTGCTAGAGTTTCTTGCGCCGCATGAATCTTCACTGTCCCTTCTTTAGAGAAGATAAATAACATGGTGTCTAAAATCATAGGTTATTTATGTAATTGATCCATTCATTACGAATGATAGCCCAGTCTATGGATTTCCCTATTTCATAGGATTCATTACAGAGTGTTCTATAATAAGAAGAATCTGCTTTCATTTTTTCTATTTCGTATACTGCTTTGTAGATGAATCCTTCTTCATCTAATGGGAGAAGTTTACCTCCCCCATTTTTGAGGTATTCTGGTGCTATCCCAGTAGGAGTCCCAAGTACAGGTATTCCACAAGAGAATGCTTCTAACATTGGGTATGGATTACCTTCTACTAAGGAGGCAAAGATAACCAATCCTATTTCATTGTACATTTGTTCAACTGCAAGGAAGTTAACTGATTCACTTTTTACTAATTGAAGGTTTGTTTTTTCAGCTATTACATCTATTAAATGCCCACGTTTAACGTCATATCCTTGGTCTATTCTCTGTGATTTAGCAAAACTTCCTATGTTCTTTAGTTCTGAACTAATATTTTTAGGATATTGGTTTTGGAATGTTCCTATTTTTAGTAGACTTGGAACCCTACCTACCCCATGAGATAGTGATACATTTTGAAGTAATGGTGCTATAGCGGCGTACCCGCCTAGTTTATCAAACCAATCTTTCTTTCCTTCTCTAACTGGGTTATAGACATCACAATCTTGGTGGAGAACGGCGATTGTTCTTTCTAGTGGAACTCCATATCTTTCGTGGATTAAGAAACATCCATATGGTATTGACATTATATAATCATATTTCTTTAAGAATAATTCAAAATCTTTATGTGTGTATTGGTTATTCCAACAAGCAATATCACAATAAATGTCAGGGTGTAATGCTTTGATTAATTCATTATGAATCTTTCCAAACACCCACCCGTTGTGAATAAAGAATAAAACCTTTTTCATTTACTTAAAATTAGATTTTCTGAATGGAATTTAATATTAGGAAACATCTTATGAAGTGAGAATGCAATTTCATCTATCTTATTAGTATTACCATATCTGCCAATGATATATTCTACTGTTATTGAATCGCAGGATATTTTATTAGAAAGAATGTTTTTTGCTACTTCTTTAAAGATAATATGATCATGTCCCTCTGTGTCTATTTTAAGAATGTCAATATGCTCGATATTGTATTTAGATATAAGATTATCAAATGATATGATATTGATCTTCTTTGATTCTATAATTGATATAGGAACTCCAAAGTTATTAAGATAATTAACTACAATAACGTGAGGTTCATTTATCTTGCTACATCCTTTCATCCACATTGGAAGGTTGTGTGATATAATCTTTTCTTCTGGAACATAGAATATATCAATTGATCCATCTTTATCTGAACAAGCTGAGTTCTCTTTTTGAATGTTTTCTCCAGATGGAAGCCTGTTTAAGTACTCTTTCATTGGTTCAACTAGAAGATAGTTTTTATCTTTAGAGAATGTTCCATCAGCAACTTCAAAGTCACACGTTCCTATATCTACATAGTCGTAGTTCATATTGTTTCAATAAACTCCCTAATCCCATTTTCCCATTGAGATTTTACACTATTCCAAGTGTGATTTTGTAGTGTATTTTCTCTAATGCGAATTGACTCTTTTTGAAATTCATCTGGGTTTTCTTTCCAGAATTTCAAAACATTTACTGCCATGTTAATATATTCTTGCTCATCGAATGTTTCAGTCATTACGCCACCACCATTTGCCAAGAATTGCGGAGCATGACCAGCAGGAGATGCAATGATTGGGATACCACATATACCAGCTTCAAATAAACCTAATGGGCCTGACTCATAGATTGATGTCATCATATAAACATCAACTTGTTTATACATTAAATCCATTGCTTGAAATGGAATGTCCCCACGCATAATTAATGGTATTCCACTCAACTCAGATGTTGTTACAGCAAGATGACCTCGCTTTGTATTCATTCCTTGACCTTGTGTAGAATCAAAGTGAGTGAAATATCCTAAACTATTAACTGATTTTCTTACAAATGTTGATTGAGGAAAGTTGTTTTCATCTACTCCCAATTGAGATAAAATCAATTTACTGGCAATCTTAGGGACTTCTTTCTTTACAGCATGGATTGTATTTGGAGATACACAGAGTATTTTTTTAAATAAATCCATGTCATTAAATAATAATTCACGATTTGTATAATTTCTCAGCCGAGATTGTTTTGCGTTAAATGTATAGTCAGCCACTTGTTGAGGCCCATGACATACTGGTAATATTTTTTTAAGAACCTTCTCACTGAATGCTCCACCAATAGCTTCTTGAGCAGAGTTCATATCTATCAAGATTGCATCATAAACATCTGCAAAATTATCAAAACTATAATGATTAGGATCAAATGACCAATTGATAAATGTAAAGTTGAATTTATCTGATAGATTATTAATTAAATCCCAGTACACTCTAGCATGGCTCCATAGCCCCATTCCGTAGATTAATATTTTTGGTTTTGTCATGGATAGTATTTGTAGAGTGAGTTAAGTCCGTTTCCGTCTGCGTACCATCCCCGACCCGTGTATATATCAAGGATGTCATTGAAGTACTTTTCGTACATTGGTGCTACCTTCTCTAAGGTGAAGTTCTTACCGAAGGCTAGGCAGTCCGCTGGTCTGATCTTCTTTATGTTGTGCATGGCATCTATGAAGTCTCCCATAGTCCTGCATCGGTATCCTGTAATACCATGTGGGTTGTTTTCTGCAAAGCAGCCCCAGTCTGTAGTTAGGGTGGGAGTACCAGAGAGTAAGTTCTCTACTTGGACTCCACCGAAGGGTTCTACATACATCGAAGGGATGAAAGAAGCTGTTGCGTTGGACATTAACTTCTTTCTTTTGTTAACGTCTGCGTACCCTACATACTCAACGTGATCTGGGAGTTTGTAACCTTCCTCTTTTTGCCCAGCTATTACTAGTTTTTTGCCGAGGATTTCAGTCGCTTGAATAGCAACTTCCACTCCCTTACCAGAATATACCCGACCAAGGTAAAGATAGTAATCCTCTTTTTTCTCGTTATAATCGAAATCATCAATATCAAAATAGTTAGGTATGACAACTTCATACCAGTCTTGTCTACAGGAACCTACACCTTGCATACCAGCATAAGCATGGTAGATGGCATAGGATTCAAACACTTTAAATCGCGCCCAGTGACCGCCAGCATATCCAATGCCCGGCTCTACTACGATCATATCATGTTGGTGTGCATCACATATCGGTCTGACTCCGCTTCCCCAAAATGGAAGAATAAAGTCGTTCTTTTTCTTTCTAAAACCTACTTCTTTAATAGCGTTTTTGTAGAAGGTTTGATAAGCATGATCACCAGTATCAAACTTAAAAAATGTCTTACGCCAGTCATGGCTACCATAGGATTTTTTAAAGTCATCATTGGTTAATACAGTAACGTGTTCAGTGCATGGTAGGTCAGAGTCCTCATGCCCGTAGTGGATTACTTCATGCCCACGTTCGGTCATCATCTTTCCAAACTTAACTACTTTCTGTGTGTAAGCACAGGCGTTAAATTGTTTAGATGAGACTGTGTGAGGAAGCCCTAAGATATGGAATCTCATATACTTGTCATTAATTCTTTAAGTTGTTTAATCTTCTCTTCTAACATTTGAATATGTTTAATATAAGAAGAGTCTACTTCGTAGGTTGTCCAGCCCGTCCTACACCCTAACTTGGTGCAGTCGCGCCTTCTCATTATTCTATCTCCTTGTTCCCTAGAATCACAGACACTAGAGTTTGATCCACACTTAGGGCATCTTTTCATTTAGGATTTTATCCCACGCTTACGTTCCATCTTCTTCATGGCTTTAGATTCCATCTTTTCGTGCATCTTCTTGCTGCATCCTTTTTTCATGCCACAACATTTCTTTCCGTTTTCTTTTTTCATATTATTTTTTCTTTTTCTTCATTCCTGCTTCACTCATTGCAATTGCCACGGCTTGTTTACGGCTCTTGGCTAGGGGTGCTTTCTTCGGGCCTTTAGGGTTGATACCAGCGTGGAGTGTCCCACGTTTGTACTCACCCATAACTTTAGCTACTTTAGTTTTTGGTTTCATAGTCCGTCTATTCCTTCTCTTAATAGTTTAAAGAACGTGGAGGCAGAGATGGTAACCTTCCAGTCTTTGTTGTTTTTCTTGTGAGCAACCGCCCACGCAATGCCATTAGCATCACGCTCTGCTTGTTCGCAAGCCTTATCTAAATTTAAATTCTGAACACACTTAACTTCAAAGTGGAGTACACCTTTCATTTCTTCGCATACTACATCGGGGGAGTCTTGTCCTCCTGCGTGTTGTTGTCCACGTTTAGCGGTGTAACCTTCGGCGCGGAGTTGGTCACGCCACATTCTCTCTCCTCTGGCTCCTTTAGCTCTTGAGTTTATCATATTGTATCCCTTTTGATTAAGTCTAAAATTACTTTCAATCGTTTGATTTCATCCAATGCCTCGTCACGCTCGCGTTCCAGTTTCTCACATTTCACGGTTAGCGTTGCTGCTAAGCGAGTCGGTGGGTGATCGGCTGCTTGAGCATTACGGATAATGCTATTCGTTTCTGGTGTATTCATATCCATTTACCATCTCCAATTTCTTTGATTGAAATTTGAATATCCCAAAGGTGTACCCAAACTGATTGCTCTCTTAGCCATGCTAAAAACGTATCCATCGCTTGTGGCGAAGATTCAGCATCAGTAAACACTTCTCCTTTAAATATATTGGATGGAGAGTTGTAGTTTATTTTGTATGTTTTCATATTCGGTGTGTCATTTATGGAAGCAAACTATCAATATCTTGTAACTCTGTCAATACATTTATCTGAATAAAGTATTGGTTGTAGATTTTCATTCCTTCGTTCCAGTAATTCTCCGCTATGCAATATCTTTCTTTATCTTGTGACTCCCATATATGGAGGGCAGCATCCATGAATCTGGATGCCTTCTCGTATGCTTTATCTGTTGACATTAGAATACCTCCTCAATGCGTGAAGTCTCCCCGTGCATGATAATATCTATCCTGTAATCCTTCGGGCCGCGCCTATTCTTCTTCACGGTCACTTGGCTTTTGGTTTTCAGATGCTCAACGTAAATAATCTGATTACTGTGCATCCCAATCGCCCGGCTCTCTCGTAACCTTCCTTCATCATTTAACTGGGAGGCTGTGAGCAGTACGAGTTTGTTAACGGATGCTGATACCTTTAACCTTCTTGTTATCTCAGAGATAGCATTCTCGCGGTTGTCTACACCCTCAATGGATACGATCTGGAGATAGTCTACGATCACTACATCTGCGCGGTTTTCTCCCACATATCGGTTAATATTGGCCTCAATATCGTTAATATCACTGATAGCATCTATGATTTGAAGTGGCATACCATGCAATTTGGTGAGTGCATTGGTGATTGCGTCTAGTTCTACCTTGTTTGCGTTGAGATATTCTGCTCTTTCGCGGATCGGATAGCCAGCCATGTTGCAAGCCATGCGAGTTAGGATGTCTTTGGCGTTCATTTCTAGTGAAAAGAAGATAACTGACTTGTTGTTCAGTAGATTTGCTACTGCTGCTTGCACTAGGAAGATGGATTTACCTCCACCAGTCTCTGAAGCTACCGTCAAAAGCTCTCCATGATGCAGTCCGCCCCTCAAGGTTCTGTCTAATCGGATCATTCCTGTGGTGAAACACTCTTCTTTGGACTTACCTTCCATCTCGTCGATGATTTCCAAGATAATATCTTTGACTGGCTTCACTTTGACACTCCGATCCTCTGAACATCTCATTATCGTTTCCGATAATTTCTTCAAATCGGACTTTCCTACGCGAATATTGGGTTCTTCTTCCTCGATAACCTTGATGACATCGCGGTATCCTTTATTTCTGACTAACTGCTTGCGGTAATCGTCCGCCATATCCTGACAAACCTTCCCAGAAGCAATCTTCATGGTAGAAAGAATCTCATGGACTTCGTTCTCTCCTCCCGCCGCTTCGATTTCTCCTGTTGCTTCTAACTCAGCAATGGCAGAAAACGGGCAGCAAGCCCCTGTTCGCTGGTGAACCCCTTGGAGGGCAGTAAAAACCTTCCTGTGGGGCGGCAGAGCGAAATAATCCACATCCCACGTTTGTTGCGCGAGGATGTTTCTGTCTATTGCGATTAAAGCTAACGCTGCTGCCTCGCTTTTGGTTGCCATTGGGACTACTTTCATTAGTGGTGTCTTTTTCATTAGAAGGATTGTCTGTAAGGATTTTGATCAACTACATTCTTGGAGCGGATGACCCAAGCACTCAGGAACGCACGGGAGTACTTACGTTCTGGGTGACTGAGTAGCCAACTCTGTGCGTGTTTCGCTTCACGCTCCACGTCTTTGTCTGGGTTTAGCTTTTGAAGTTCTGCTAGGAACTCAGCGTCTACTGGTTTTTGCACTTTAGGCTTCCTACCCTTGGGTGGGTTAGCGGCGGTAGGTTGCTGGTTAAATAATTCAGAGGTCTGGAATCCATTTGAAGTTTTATCATTTGTGGAAGATGAGGCTATTGCCGAATTTTCCTCTTCCCCTTGAAAAGGGGTTAGGGGTTTTACTTCTATGTTTTTAATCTTTGTTTTAATCTCTGTTATTGCTTCCGCATCTTGCGGCATTGATACCGCATCTTGCGGAATGAACACCGCTTCTTGCGGGATGGTTGCCAATTGAAAATCTGTCATTTCATACCCACGATCTTTCAATAATCTACGCAAAAAAACTAGGTCAATTCGATACTGAAGAGTCCTATCATATCTCACCCGTGGGTTGCTTCTGGTCATAAAAACACCCTTTGTGACAAGCGTAGAAAACGCACGTTGGATTGCATCTTCACTAAAAGCACACATCAAATCTTCACGCATTTCACGGGCAGATTTATAAATCCAACCATAGTTGTATTCATGTTGTGGGAGGTCAGATTCAGCCAAACGCTTGTTCTCTTCAAAAATCCAGTTGTTGACCGTATCAAGTGTTTTTGTCCAATACAGCATTTGTCCTAGAACCAATGCCTGAGTTACATCTTGAGTTAACATCATTATGTCCTCTCTCAAGACTGCCTTCTTCATTCTGACGAATAGGCGTTGAGGTTGTTTTACAGGTATCATTTAAAAAAGGCCACCCTCTCCATAGCAGCAAAAGTCCGGCGAAATGACGGGTGAAGAATACCTACTAAGGAGCGGGTGATATATGGGTTTCAATTTATTACTTTTGATTTTCGTCTGTTCTTCACGCAGACGGCACGATTGCTCGTACAAGACAGACACTACTACATCTAGTGATAGTGTCAAATGTTTTTTACAATATTTTTATCGGTAACGATAATGACTAGATGTCAACGGACTTAATCTCACCCCTTGACCATTCAAACATTTTGTCGTTGATGGTGGCCCAGAGCGTATCTGCGTCATCTTCATTCTCACATTTGTAGATGTGACGCTGTTCACCGATAGCATCATCATTGATGAAGAAGTGGGATTTGTAAATTGTCAAACCAGTGGCAGAGGTGGTTGCAAGGATAGCAGTATTGTTGGGTTTGAGTGCCATATTACAGATGCCTTCTTCGGATTCATATTCTGCAAGTAGACTGGTATTAAGGGCAGCAGCAAGAGACATATTTGTAATTAGAACTGTTTGTCTTACTGCGGCAAGCATACGCTCCGCTTCTTTATCTATAACTTTATCATCATTGGTGTTATCCATATACAAATAGACTATCAAAAAAGTGTTGACTTGTCAATAGGATTGGTTTACTTTTAATTGAAATGAAGCATCCACTATACGAAGCCTATGAATCTTGCATGACTGCATACGAACAGTCTCGCTACATTCGTTCTATTGGACGCAAGACCTTTGCTAATCAGCTTCGGGAAACTCGCAAGCGACTAGGAATGACAGTCAGGGAACTAGGTGACAAGATCGGCGTAACTGGATCGTTAATCAACCAGATTGAAGTGAACTCCAAGAGCATTCTGAAGAAAGAACAAGTAGATAAAGTGATCGAACTATGCACACCTTCCTCGAAATCGAAAACGGCAAGTACTACGTCCGAGTCAGTCCCTACTCAGCCAGCAACCCCAGCCCCATGCACGAACGAGGAAAGCCTTTCCCAGACAGCCTCAAGCCAAAGTACGACTCACTGGAGTTGGCCACCATCGGACTTCAAGAGCTAACAAATTACTATCAATGCTCAGTAGAAAAAAAGGGTTCAAAAAAACGGGGGCAAGATTAAAGCCTGTTTCAGATAAGCGTAAGGTTCTAAACAAAGAATACTCTGAAGCGAGAAAGGAATACTTTACTACTCACCCAAACTGTGAGGTATGCGGGGCTGGAGCTACAGATATTCACCACAAAGCTAAGAGAGGAAAGAACCTTTCCAACCTAGAAATGTTTATGGCAACTTGTAGAATTTGTCATAACAGAATCCACGACAATCCTGCGTGGGCAAGAGAATTAGGATATTTAATATATGAGTTCAAATAATACATTCGTTTCAATGATCATCTGCGAGGGATACCATGAAGATGATAACCAAACTAAGATTCTTTTCCAACAGCAATTCAATCAATGCTGGGTAAAGAAAGCTGACATCAAGACAATGGAAACACTCGGCTTCCACGAAGGACGTAAGTTCATTCGTATTGTTATCCCAGAGGAAGTAGCGAATACGCTAGAGCTTCAAGGTATTCTGGATTAAAGCTATCCTTATGTGCTGGTCATGTGCAATTTTACCAGTCACCATTCTCGTCAGAAGAATAGCTATCATCATCCATAATGGATTCGACTGGCTTTTCGTCTCTAGCCCAGAATCTATTTGTCGGAACCGCTTTATCGTTTCCGATAAAAACCAGTCCAAACCTACGAGACATTTCGAGGCAGTAGAGAAAGCTATCTGCCAAATCGGGCGAGTATCCAGTGCGTCCCTTATAGTCATCCTTAGTCTCTACGGAAATTTTCTTAGATTTAATCGTGTACCTACGGATGCAAAGTTCCCGCGCCAGTTCAGAAGCTGCGCCGACCCCGTAGATCACTCGACTCTTAAAGCCATGATAGGCTGAGTACCAGTACTCTGATACCAATCTATCATAAACATCCTTACACGGGCGTTTATCAACCTCTGCTGCCATACGCTCAGTAGGTTTACCCATAGAAGAAATAAGCGCGATAGAATGACCACTAGAATCATGCTTCAACCACTCGCGGATGATAGCTTGTGCGACTCGACCACCATCACCAGACACGTCCATACCAAATTTAGTAGGCTGAACTCCAGAAGCCCGGCAAAGCTCGACTACTTCCTTAGCTAGACCGACTTCAAACTCAGCAGCTTCACGGGCAGATAGCTGAATAACCTTCTGTTTCTCCAACCACATAACACGATTGCGAGTTCCGCGAATGTAACCCAGTTTAGCTATAGTAAGCACACACCTATCTCCACCAACTGTAAAAGCGGTATCGAAGCCAGCAATCTTATGAAAACCTTCTGAATCCCAGAGCGGTTCTTCATTAGTGTCAGCGTTACGAATCAGATCAGCGGTTAGAATAGTTTGCGCGAACCCAGATTTAGGCCACCAACCGATAGCGTTACGAACATAATCAATCGCATTCTCATCTCCGTAGCACTGCTTGAGCATGACTTGTTGTTTCTTTCGATCCATCAAGAACGGAAACGGGGATGGTTCATGCTCTGGAGCGGCGAAGTTAGGCGACCTCATGCCATTGTAGAACAGGCAAACTCCAGTCTCCGTATCCCACTTATCCATCTCTGGACTGACAGTATCGAAGTTACTTTGGCCTTTAGGCATAGCCCAGCGGGTGTGAGGATTGTCACCAGCAGATGGGTTTCCAATACCGATAAAGACTACATCATTATTAGCTGACAAGTTAACACGGGCAGTAATCGCGCCCAGTTCCATTTCGGGCAACTCATCAAGAGCTAGTCTAATCCGATCATTCTTACGTCCACGGGTAGTATCAATAGCCTTCTGACCCTCATTACCTGACTGGAAAGCGAGAGCTTTGATAGCGTTGCGATAGTCTTTATCCTCATCATTCGATCCACCACCCCAAACGATCATGTGGCGATAGTCAATTAACTTGCCGAACTGGACAGCAGCAGACTTCCACAACTTAGAAATGATACCCCAGATACGATCTTCGGACGCACCAAGAGTAGTTGTAGCAACCCAAGATGAAGTACAATGAGGAGCAGAACACCAGTCAAGGTAGACCCAAAGACCAACTGGAAACGACTTTCCCATCGAAGCTGCGCCAGCCAAACAGATGTCATCATTGTTGCAGAGTTCTTCCAGAGTTCTCAACAATTGATTATTGGTATAACCTCGATTGACAATAGAAACTTCAGTGGGCCATTGGAGTTTTACTGCCTTCAAGAAGTGTTCATATGGAGTAAGCAATTTAAAATCTGAAAGATTTATATTGTGCTTATTGCAGTAATCTTTTCCGTATTCACCCTTACTAATAGCGTAGCAGTATAGCTCTACACCAAGCTCGTCCATGTTCTCAGGGAATTTGATACCGTACTTTTGAATGCCTGTGTTTCCAGAAAAAATTCTTGACATATCAACAATAAAATATATTTTCAGATGAAAGGCAAGATGAAACTCAAAAATAGAAACCTAGCTCCAGTTGGTTCATGGTACTACAAATACGAGATCAAGCGTGATAAACTCACCTTCCCAGCGGTTGTATATGGAAGCACATGGAGCAACTTGATTTCAAATATCCAAAAAGATTGCCGATCAAATGGGATAGAAGTTCCAGAAAACCTTGAGCAACTTGTCGAAGATCAAATCTGCCAACGCCAACCAAGTGATCGTTGCTGGTACGCTGATGGGATTGGAGACAGAATCGCGCAAGCAATTCACACGGTAGCTGCGGTTACAGACAAGGTTCTTGGAACTAAACTAGAACACAAAGCAAGGGGATGTTCTTCTTGCAATCGACGCAGGAATGCGCTTAACTCGTTATCGTAAACGATAAAATATTATGCTCTCAATAGGAAACGACAACTTCTCACTTGCAACCCTTGACGAAAATGGCAAGCCTCCAGCAACGCGAATCTCCAATGGGAATCACGCTTGGAATATAGCTAACAACTTGAGGCTGGCTAATGTAGGCAGGGAAAACAAACGCATTCGTATCTACAAAGCGTACAAGATGTTCCCGCCCACAGGATACAGCAAGATCGCTGAAAAGAAACTGCCTTGGCAATCGGACGTGAACTACGGACAACTTGGATTTATCGTAGATAACCAGAAGTCCAGTTACTACGATGTCATTACGGAACGTCAGGCTTGTTGCACGATCAAAAGCAAATTCGGCAACGAAAAAGAACGCTTAGTAAACTCTGAAAACATCTCAACGGCATTTGACCAAGCCATCCGCGAATGGCCCGGCTACCTCTACAATACAGAACAAGATTTAGAAGAAATGCTCTTGTACGGAAAAGGTATCGGAATGTGGGATAGCCCTATGGGATGGATGCCCGAACACGTTTTCCTATCTGATCTTCTTTTCCCAGATGATATTCGTATCGACTTCTGCAACCTTGAAGAGTTTGTGCGCCGTGTCCGCCTGACTCCTTACGAGTTGTATAAGAAGATCGAGAACCGCGCTGCTGCTGAAGCAATGGGATGGAATGTAGATGCGGCTATTGACGCTATCCGATTCCACCGCGCATTCACTAACCACCGCAAGACCCGCGAAGACTTCTTCCGCACGATCAGTGAGGCTGGATTCAACTGGAGTCTTTCTGTAAACCAAAAGATTGATCTGTATGAAGTCTACTGGAGAGAGTTCGATGGAACCATTTCTAAAGCAATCATCCTACAGGATTACCAACCTATCGCTCAATACATCAACTCCAATGTCAAGGGGTCTGGCAAGCTAAGTGAAGACGATGTTCGTAGTGAGCATGGATTTATGATGCTTAAAGTAGGAGCATATAACTCATGGGATGAGATTCTTTATATGCTCACTGACTCTGTTGGTTCTGGTCTATTCCAAGACATTAAGAGCCAAGCGGAATCGGCGTTCGTTGCTTGCCGTCAGTATGACTTTACGATGAACGGACTGGTTGATGCAGTACGACTCAACTCCATGCTGATGATCGAGGGACAGGGGCCAGATTCTACCAAGATGCTGAAACAAATGGAGTGGCTACCAATCTCTGTTATGCCAGATGGAGCTAAGTTCATCCAGAACCGCTTCCAACTCCCAGTAGCAGAGAGCATGGGATTCATGCAGTTCTTCATGGGAGATATGTACAGAGGCATGGGTCAGTATCGTATCAATTCCCCTACTTCTGGTGGTAAACAACGCACCAAAGGAGAAGCAGAACTGGATGCCGCTGAGTCAGCAAAACTATCTGGAACCCAGATTCGTCGATTCAACGAGTGCCAAACATTGTACTTCAAACAACTCTACAAGAGGTTTGTAAGCTCTAAGTCCAGCGACGATGGGTATGAATACGTTAAGAAGTTCTACGAAATCCTAGAGGAAATGGGAACACCCAAAGAAGCCGCCACTTGGAAGAACATCACTAGCATTCGTTCTAACCTTATCAATGGAGCGGGTAGTCCTAGCTTTAAACTGATTACGGCTGAGAAGCTATTGCAGATCACAGCTATTACTCCAGCCAACGAAGGTCAAGAGAACGCTGTTAAGGACGCTATTGCTGCACTATCTGGACGTGATAACGTAGCTAGGTATCGTAATACTAAGCCAACCAAGATTGATGACACGATGCGTATCATTGGGTTTGAGAACGCTGGCATGACGGATGTATTCGTTAACCCAGCTAACTTCCCAGTACTGCCAACTGATCCACACATCGAACACGTTAGCGGTCACTTGCAGGATATGATGATGCAGATTCAAACGAGTATGCAGATGATCCAAGGCGGTCAACCAGACGTTAACGAACTAGCTAAGACAGTTCGCTCCGTCCAATTCAAGGGTGGTCACATCATGGCGCACGTTGGATTCATTCAGAAAGACCCATCCAAACAAGACTTCCTCAAGCAATTCATGCAAGGGATGCAACAGGCTCAAGGTGCAGCAGACGAAATCGCTGGTGTATACCAAGAGATGGCACAAGCCCAGCAAGGCAAACAATCTTCGGAAGAAGAACTCAAGCTCCAGTACCTCGCTGCCAAATCGGGCATCGAGATCGACACCAAGAAGAAGCTCGCGGACATCTCCGTTGGCAAGGCTGCTATCAGTCACGCTCAACGTACAGAACAACGCAAGGAACAAGGTATCACTCAGCTTGCTCTACAGAAAGCCAAAGCTCGCCAAGAAATCCAAAAGGAAAAGGCAAAGATGGCAACTATGCAGGGCGAAGAAACCGAAGTAGAAGAAGTAGAAGAAGTTGAGATTGAAACTCCAGAACAAACGAATATTACGCCAATGCCTCCACAATGAGTACAACAGACAAAATCAAAAGCATCTGCGCTGCTATAGCTTCTCACGAAGACTGGTATGCTTTGCAAACTTACCTACTAATGACGGCAACGCCATCAGAAGGAATCACAACTCTACGAGATGTAATCAACCGAATCAATTCAATCGGAGAAGATACAGCAGTAGAGTTCAAGAAAAACAAACCAAGCAACAAGAAGGAAGCACCTAAAATGTTTCATTCTGACCCAGACCTAGACGAAGAAAACTAATATATGAGCGAAAGCGATACAGACAACATCATCCAAGACCTTAAAAGCAAACCACAAATTGCTATTAAAGGAAACACATCTGACTTCCTAAAGAAGTTCAGCAAACAACAAGCCGACGAAGGCAAGCCAAGTTCAACGAACGTAGGCGATCCAATGCTCGGAATGAAACAACAAGAATCAGAACCATCTGATTACGAAGCTGAACAAGAGTCATATAGTGTCAATAAGGAAGACATTACATCTGACCGCAAAGGTAAAAAGAAAGGATTTGTTGAACGACAAATCGAAGAGAACCGCAAACTCAAAGAAGAACTAGAGAAATATCGTAAAGAGGAAATCCCCAAATTTGAAACCAAAATTCAAGAACTTGAAAGACTCGCATCTGAAAGTAAAACAACAACAGAAACGAATCACTACCAACAACAACTCAGGAAAGCCAGTGAAGAGAAAGAAGAACTCGAAAGGCAGTTGTCAGAACAAGTCAACGACTTGCGCGGAAAACTGGACTTTCACGACATCACCAGCAATCCAGAGTTCAAAAAGAACTACGTTGAACCCATCAAGCAAACTTATGACTCTGCTAAAAAGTTGCTTAACAATGATCCAACGCTTCTTTCTGTGTACGCCAGAGCTACAGCAGCAAATGCCGCTATGTACAATGCGACATCCGAAGAAGACCTCAGGGCAGCAGAAGCCACAAGGGACGAAGCGTTCGACGAAATCACGAACTCGCTATCGCAATTCAAGCAGTACCAATTCGCGGAGCAAGTCAACAGCTTCATTAAAGCAACCCAAACCCACCACAACGCCTTGCTTAACTTTGAACAAACAAAGCAAAACATCATTCAAACAACAAAGCAACGTGAACAAGATGGACGCAACAAGTTCCTTAATGAGTGGAAAAGCAGTTACAAAACAACTCAAGAAGAAATAGACAGTCAGACATCTATTCCAGATCACATCTCGGAATACATGAAGGAGAAGGGAATCAAATACGACATTAGCCGGGATGAAGCCATTGCGCTTTCTGCTACACAGCAGTCTACCGAAGAAGCCTCCGTTGAGGAGATGAATCGTTTGATTCACCAAGGACGATCATACAAGAAGCTACAGGCGCAACTTAAAGCCTATCAAAGTATGGTTAAAGAGAAAGATGATTACATTGAAAAACTAAAAGGTTCTTCACGAATCACCGCATCACCCAAGTCAAATTCTCCATCACAACTGATGAGTCTGTCGGAGGGACTGGCAGCGAAACTTGCACGTTTCGGCCCACGAACTGCATAAGCCCAAAACCAGTTGAAATATGGAAAGGTGAAAGACGTAAAAAATCTTTCACCTTTTTTGTTTTATCGCTTGACAATATAAATAATGTTCTTATGTTTTGATCAAACGGGATATCCGAGATTATCGTTTACGATAATATTAGGGATTCAGTCTCACCCGGACTGGCGAGTAACATCACTCGCATGAAAAGATGTTTCTGGACTGCTCTCGCAAGAGAGATTCGGGGTTGACTCCAGCCGAAGAAAAACGAAGCACTCGCTTTGGCATTCTTCGGACTTGTCATGGGTGCAACAACCAAACCAAACTAAACCAACCAACTAAATAAAATGTCAGATCAACTATACTTCAATAGCTGTGCTGAAATTGATTCTTTCTTTCGTGAGGGCCGCGAATATTTCAACGACCTCTATGTAAAGAAACTTGTCACTAACAGTGCATATTTCACACGTTTCGAGGAGCAAGCATGGCCTCTTAACCACACAACTGAACAGAAAGCGTTCCGCTTCGGACGTGGATTCCACGATCCTTGTACGCCTTTCCGTCAGATCACCGACACCTACTGCGAGACTGATTCTTGCGATAGCAAACCCGAAGTGATTCAACGCCCCGGCACTGAGTCCTATACTTTCGAGTTGCTCCGTAAGGAAATGACTACTGACTGGATTTGCGTTGAGAGCTTGCTCTATCGTTTGTTCCCAGCAGAAGAAATCCTCCAGTTTGAAGAGTCGAATGCCCGTATCACTAAGAACGTGCATGAAGAGTTTCTTCGCTCCAACTACATTGGCCAATCTGGTCACAAGTGGATGGGTATCACTACGGATGACGGAACCTATTGCGGACTCGTTGACGATAACGCTTGGTTCGTTCCAGAGCATACGCTCAACAACGAAGCTGGCTACGATCTCTGCGCTATTCGCGTTAAACTCGCTCCTGCCAACCTCAACACGATTGCTTATCTCTCGCTTGATATGCTCGACGATGCTCTCGTTGACCTCCAAGACGAAGATGACGCTTTCCGCCTTGATCTCCAAGACGCAACTGGTCAACCTTTGCTCGACATCGTTATCCCTGACCCACAAGTTGGACGTGCGCTTTATTTCCAAGCGAAACGCAACAACGGTTACTGGGATGCAAACACTGATTTCGATGAGCGTCTTACCCGCTTGAAACTCGGAATCAATCGTATCATCGGCGATTACGCCTTCGGTTACGACATCAACTCCGCTCGTTTCAACGCTGATACGGCATTCAACGCAACACTTCCAGCCTATAACGAAGCTGACCCTGCAACATGGGCGCGTCTCGTTCGTGTACCTCGTTACATCAAGACTGTGCTTGAACAAGGATGTGCTTACATCCCTAACCGCGCTTACCGCACTGCCGATTTCGGCATCTCGGTTGCTATGGTTAACAAAGCAATGTGCAAGTGGACAATGCCTTCCTCGACTGGATACGGCCAAGCCCAACAAATGACCCAGAACTACGCTGGCGATTGGGAATGGAAGAACCCAGATTGGGAGTGCAACCGCTGGCGTAAATCGGGCTTCTATCAAGCCCAGTTCCGTCTTGCCGCACAAGTTAAAGACCCAACCATCATGCACACCTTCTTGCATCGTATGCCACAGAGCAAAAACCTCTATGGTTCCTGCTGCGAAGTGCAGACCTATATCGTACCTGAGAACAATCAGGACTGCTATAGCTGCGCTGGTGTAGGTGACATTGTTGTGCCTTCCTAAGTTAAACAGGGGAGGGGCGAAAGCCTCTCCCCACAACCTTAAATAAAAATAATATGTCTAATTCACGACCACTCGCTTATGATCGGGTTAACCTTTTTGGCCCGATTGCCGTTAACCTTCTCGCTGCTGGAGACGCTGATCTTCTTGTTCTTAATGACCAAGATACTAAGTTCTTTCCAACAAGCATCGTATTGGAGACTGCCTATGCTCGCGGAACCACTGCCACCGATCCAATTGTGATCGTTGACAACGGAACCACTGGCGAAAACATCACCTCCTCACTCACCATCACTGATGCCCTTGATAACCAAGGCCGCTACAATCCTCTTACGATTGCCGCTAACCCTTACGTTATCACTGGTTCTAGCAAACTCCGTTTGTTGAAATCCACTGTTGGTGCTGGTCAAGCTACCGCAACTCGTTCCCGTACTTCGGGCGTTGCTACAATCGTAACTGGTGCTGTTCATGGTTTTTCCACGGGCGACACGATCACGATTGCCAGCATGACCGATACTACGTTCAATGACGTTCAAGCGGAAATCACCGTTACTAGCACAACTGCATTCACCTACGCAAACGCTGGTGTTGACGTTGTTTCTGGTGCAGATACTGCCGGACGTGTTGGCGCACTTTATGTGAACGCCTACGTTGTTGGTATCTACTACTAACCCATTCCCCATTATTGGGTAGGGAGGTCTTTAACCCTCCCTGCCCATAACCTTTTCTAAATTATGGCTTGCTTTACATCCTTACCTTACCACAATAAATTCTACCCACTTCTGATTACGGTGTCTGCTGCTGCTGGTATTACTCCAATTTCTTTCGGTTGCTTTGATGCAGCCAGTGATGCCTCTAGGCTCTATCAATTCTATCTAGCTTTTGCTACAATCGGTGAAGTTACTATTGTATCTGAAAACTGCTTTGTGCAAACAACGGAAGACCAACAACTCTTTGTTCTTAACGAAGCTGTTGCTGCTGCGCTTCCTGTTACCTAATTATCGTTAACGATAAAAACCTTATGGCTACTCCAGCACTATCACAACCCTGCTTTGTTGATCTAACACCAGATCAGCAGAACTTTAATATCTACGATTCCCTAAAACAGATCGCAGGATTTGATATTCCTGCCTACGATCAGATTGACATTGCGTACTATGGTACAACAAATAACATTGCAACAGTCCAGTATCTATTCGATGGAGTCCCAGTAGCTACATTAAACTTGTTCTACTCAGTTAATCCTCCAACAACTAATGACGCAAATCTAACGACTATAACTGTAACATACCCTTAATTTATGGCCCTTAGATTCAATCCCTTCACTGGTAAACTAGACTTTGTTGGAAGCCGAGAGCCAGCAAGTCAAGCAACATATTACAAAAGTGGAAACCAAAGCTTAATCAGTGGTTCTACTGATATTACTTTTGATCAGGATGCGTCTTGGAATAATGCAAATGGTTATATTACACACGCATCTGGATCAGCAGATTTTGTTGTAGTTAAAGCGGGACTTTACCAGTTAGAGTGGAATGCTTCTGTAAATGCAAATGGAGCTACATGGAATGTAGCAACAAACAAAGTAGTTTCAATTGACATCACTCGTTCTCCTATTGCTGAACAAGTTGTGATCGGACAAACCGCTGTTACGTCAACGATAACAAATTACACGCAAAACGTAAGTTCTACCTTCAACCTTGAAGTTGGAGATATTATTAATCTTCGCATTCAAGGAAACTATGCATCGGCAACTCCATTCGCGCAAGGAGTTCAAAATACAATTGACTTTAATACATGGTTTACTTGGAGATTTGTATCATTCGAGGGCAATGGTGGAGGTGGAGGAGGTGGAGCAGATGGCGCGACAGGCGCGACTGGCCCAAGCGGTTCCACGGGAGCCACGGGCGCGACTGGAAGCACGGGTGCTACAGGAGCGGGTAGCACAGGCGCAACGGGTTTGGCTGGTGCAACTGGCCTATCTGGATCGACAGGTTCGACTGGAGCTACAGGGTTGGCTGGCAGTAATGGTAGTACAGGCTCAACTGGAGCTACAGGAACCGCTGGAAGCAACGGAACTGATGGAGCAACGGGATCGACTGGTGCTATAGGGGTACAAGGAACAACGGGAGCAACGGGCGCAACTGGCCCGGCAGGAACTGGGGCCACAGGAGCCACGGGCTTGGATGGAAGCACTGGGGCCACAGGATTACAAGGCGCACAAGGATTTAGTTCTGGTGCGGTGTATTATTTTAACCCATCCGATTCTTCAAGTATCCTTGGATATTATGAAATGAATCGCAATTTGGTGATTGGAGTCGGAACAACACTTACTGCTTCTGGTGCAGGAGCGCAATTAGTTGGATCATTTGCAACAATTCCAAGTG
>Ga0208975_1000072_pt1 | contig 48856 bp, 49 predicted proteins | sample GreLakmeER78MSRF_FD_187700 | JGI IMG/M metagenome (GOLD analysis project Ga0208975, IMG submission 187700) | Freshwater lentic microbial communities from great Laurentian Lakes, MI, USA - Great Lakes metaG ER78MSRF (SPAdes) | ecosystem: Environmental > Aquatic > Freshwater > Lake | place: Great...
AAAAAGTAACGTTTGCCGTTAGTCCTGATAAATTTGTGCTTGTTATTCTAATTCCTTGTATCATTTTTTTGTTTTTTTATTTTTTATTTATTTATAATATTAATCCGAAATTCAAATCATTTTCTGGTATGTCTAATACGTTTAACCCGCCTAAACAAGGAGCTTCAGTTAATGTTTCTATTGTTAGAACATCCACTTCATCGTAATACGATAATCTATTATCTCCATTTTTATTTTTGAATACATTAACTGTTGTGATATCATATAACATACCTGTACTTAAACAAACATTATTAACTTCAGTATTAACAATATTCCATTGGAATGAATCACCAATTGTGTTATTGTAAAAATTATCAGGAATAATATTATTGTAGAAATATTCACCGATGGTATTATCTGTAAAATCATTTCCAATTCTATTTCCTTGAGAAGACGATCCACCAAAACCAAATCCATCTTGTACCTCATTAGAGTTAAAATCAGTTCCTATTGTGTTGTACGAAAATGAACCATAACAAGTATTAAATGAAAAATTATCACCAATATTGTTATGTGTTGTTACACCACTAAAAGAATTAGGTGAACACCCAAATCCTATATTATTATATCCAAACTCCTCAAATGTTTCATTACCTTTAAAATCTGTTTTAATTTGGTTACTCCAAAAATCACCTTGAATATTATTTCCTTTAAAGTTATTCATAATTTGGTTGTTCTCAAAAGTAAGACCTAAGTTGTCTACTCCACCAATTGTATTTGTGTTAAAACCATTTAATATTGAATTTTTTATAAAATCGCAATATATGTCATTAGTATTAAAATTATCTCCTATATTATTTGATGTAAAAGAAACAGGTATGATATTATCATAAAAATTATCACCTATAAAATTGTCATTAAATGACTCATTAATAATTAGGTTTTGATTAAAGTCACCAACAATAGTATTGTTTCTGAATCCACTATCTATGATGTTATTATTAAAGGTGTCCCCAATATTATTGTTAATGAAATCATTATTATTAAACGTTAAGAAATTATTTGTGAAATATGAACCTATTCGGTTAAAATCAAAATCTTGTCCATCGGCATCTCCTAACATATTATGTTGAAAATAGTTACCAATCTGATTTGAGTCCATATCACAATCAATAATATTATATTGGAAATATGAACCTATACTATTTCCGTCAAAATCATTTGTTATTATATTATATTGACAATATGGACCAACTATATTTGAGTTCATATCATCGTTGAAGGTATTACCTACCACATTTCCACCAAATGTGTTATTTTCATATGGCCCGTTTAGAAATACGTTATTTGATAATATGAAAATATTATAATCAATATTATTCCCCAAGTATGTGTTATAATTATCCCCTTCATTAAATGTATAATACTCAGCAAATTCATCATTAGTTGTTCCTGTGATATTACATTGGAATGGATTCATATAGTTAGGTAATCTTATCCCCGCAGAATAATAGACGTTACTCACATCTGCTAATGTTCTACCTGTGACATACATTTCAACATTACTAACTATCGACGAAATTTCATAATATTGGAAACTAGCTATCCCATTAATACCAGGTGCATAAACTCCAAAAATATCACCAACAGTAAAATCAGTTGTAAATGTTGTTCCCGTTCCATTAACTAATCCGGTTGAACCAGTTAAACTAATTTTACCTTCATAGTATCGTTCTGAAAAATATCCAACATATCTAATAAATTGAACCGATCTGAAATCATAGTCGGCTCTGTTATTAAATTCGTCAATTCTTTCTGTAATTCTACCTTTAGCCGGTCCACTTGTTACTTCTGTTATATCCCAAGTTATATCATAAGATATTTTATCTTGTGGGTGTAATGTTGAGTATACCGTAGGAGAGAATCCTGTTGTTGATATTGCCAACAATAATATAGGTTCTGTTGTTCCTGTCTTATAATTACCAATAGTTATTGGGATACCATCAGTATCATAGTTTGGTTGGTCGTAACACGTTTGAAAGTCGGTCATTAAGTAATAACTTCCAGCGGTTAGTGTTCCACCTGTGGCGAATGAATATAAATCATCGTAAGTTCCTTCGTTATAGTTTGAATTAGTGAAAGCGGAATATGATATATGATATGTATCCCCACTCAACTCTACGGGAAATAATGTATCCGTTGTTACTTCCGAAAGGTATGTTAATTCCCCAATTGTTTTTCCTGTTAATGCCATAATCTTTTTATTTTATAAATATCATTAATTTTAGTTTATTGTTGGTATTAATTGAGTTATTATAAAATATATGGACTCGGTGTTGGGGTGGGTGTTGGAGTTATAGTAGGAGTTGGTGTCGGTGTTGGTGTCGGTGTTGGTGTCGGAGTAAATGTCGGAGTAAATGTCGGTGGATTAATAAAACTTAAAAATTGGTCAACTCCAACCGATATATAATCACCAATTGTTGTTAAAATAGCGTTAAAAATATTTTGTTCAGGATCAACAAACATCAAATATTCATTTTCACCAACACCAATATATTCATCGTTTTCAGTTATTATAGGGTTAATCAATTGTTCTGGTGTAGGAGTTGGTGTAGGAGTTGGTGTTGAAGTTAATGTTGGAGTTACAGTTTTTGTAGGAGTATTTGTTGGTGTAGGAGTTGGTGTTGAAGTTAATGTTGGAGTTACAGTTTTTGTAGGAGTATTTGTTGGTGTAGGAGTTGGTGTTGGGATTGGTGGATTAAAATATGTTAATATATTTATAGTATAAAATATTTCATCATAAGAAATAAGATCAAAATATGTAAATTCTGATTCTCCATTTAACAACGAATAATCAGTTCTACTAATATGTTGGGTGGTACCATAAGTTTCACCTATTGGGATATATATTGATTCTGTTATCTCAATAAAACTTCCTGACCTTAAATAAAGTTTATTTTTAAAGTATAAAATAATATCATCACTCAACGGTCTATCAAGATATAACTCGTAAAAAGAGTTTATTGTTTCTGGATATATTCCTGGTGAGTATGTTGCAACTAAAAGAAATGAAGATCCTGAAAATGGTGGAATTGCAGGTGTTAAAGAATCTGTACATATATCCATTGCGGCACCGTTTATTCCGCCAGGACCTGCAACAGTTAATGTTGTAAATGGAGATGAATTACTTATTGTAAAAATACCGTTACCGTGTGAGTAACCACTTCCAGGCGGTAATGGATCACATATTGGTGATGTGTTTGATGCCGTTATAGTGTTACTATTAATGGTTGCGCAACAATACTGACAAGATGAAATTACTGGTATCCCACTTCCCATATTTGTTGTAAACGTAAATGATTCTGCTTGAGGGGGTGTAGTACTACTATTATACGCATATAATCTTATTACAATATCATTAACGGGGACACTAAAAGTTAATGTGTAGGTAAATGGTTGACTCGGCATTCCATTATTACCCAACCAAACAGTTCCTGTTGATGTATATGGTAATGGAAGTGGACATATAATTCCGGTTCCCCAGTTATTAATCGCACCAATACTTCCGGTACCGGTTGCAGATATTACTATACCATTATGTGTTACAGAATTACCAAATTGAGGTAATAATCCTGCGGATGTACAAGAAGCACAAGCCGGTGTTGGTGTTGGAGGTAACCCTGATGTTACGGTAGGAGTTGGTGTTTTTGTTAGTGTTGGTGTTACAGTATTTGTTGGTGTTGGTGATAATCCTGGTGTTGGTGTCACGGTTGGTGTCACGGTTGGTGATAATCCTGGTGTTGGTGTTAATGTTTTTGTTGGTGTTGGAGTTTTTGTTTTGGTTGGTGTTGTTGTTGGTGTCGGTGTCGGATAACAATACCCACTTGTTGTACTCGGAGTTAATCTCGGAGTTTTTGTTGGTCTTGGGGTTTTACTTGGTTCAGGACAACCACAAGGATTTGTACAAGTTGCACTTGGTGTTGGAGTATTGGTTGGAGTTTTTGTTTGTGTGGTAGTAACTGTTGGGGTTGGAGTCGGAACCTTACATGGATCAAAAGTTGGTGTTGGAGTAATTGTTGGTGTTACTGTAGGTGTTTGAGTTCTTGTAGTTGTTACTGTAGGCGTAGGCGTAGGTGTTGGTCTTGGTACTTGTAGTATGTTTGGACAATTTGTTCGACAATTACCATCGTTACCTAAAATTAAAATTGTATATGTACCATATATTTCTCTTGGTGGAGATAGTAATGAGGCATTAAAGAAATAAGGTAAAACAACATTACCTAAATTAATAACAATATTTTCATTGTCAGGTTTAAATAAAACAGTTGCAATTTCACCATTATAATTAACACTTGCTATTAATATAGTTTGACTCATCTTTGTTTAAATATAAATACAATCTAAAATTATTTTAAATAAAACTTATACGAAATAATTAGGATCATAAATAATTGGGGGGTTTGTACCTACTTGTCGATAAATTAAATCCGCAATTTGGCTAAAAAAATTTGTTGGGGAATTCATGTAACTTCCGGCATATATGTCAAAACTTCTTGGGTCATTTACATCAGTTCTTACAACTGTGTACATAGTATATGTTGTATCATCAATACCCAATGGGTTTTGAACTAAGTTAGGGTTACTCGGATCCCAAGGCAGTCCAATGTACACTCTTGGAGACCATCTACTTGACTCACAAAGTGTATTTGGTTGTGATTCCCACGGATTCTGTTTGAAAAATCCATCGTTTCCTCCCCAATCACAAGTTGTTGCGGATAATGAAGGTATTATTGTTAATGGGGTACCAGAGTATGGATAGGTTATATTAGAATACCAAGGAATATACATCCGTGTTGAGGCAATCTGTTTCATAACCGAACCACCATTTGATTGACCAACTCCCCTATTTCTTATAAATGGATCTATACTCCTAAGTGCCGTATTAGAGGTTGAACTATAGTTAGGGTTAATATTATAACTTGGGGTTATTTCGCTATTTATAAAAGTATTTGTGGTTGCAGAACATGACCCACCACAAATAATATCCCCACCACCGTAATTATTTGTAATTAAATTCATTGTAATAATCATTTTATAATCATTTGGTAAATTAGGTGTTGTTACAACTGATGATGGGTGGAAATTCCAAGACCTTAATATAAATTGGTTATCAGCACAATTAGATGCCACACTTACCGGTTCATAATGATCAAAAATTATAACTTTATAATAATTAATTGATGTCGATAAAGGGGGAGTTGGGGTCCATAATATTGAGGCTAATGACGATAAATATGAATTATAAAACGCATCTCTATCTGTTTGATTACTACACGTAATTGTAATGACATTGTTTATTTTGGTAACAATAACAGTATTTGGTGGGTTGGTAGTACAAAGCGTTGTGGTTCCGTTACTATATATAAAACATCCTGCAGACCCATTTGGACTCAAAGGAAAGTTTTGATTTCCAAAACCTAATACTGTGTTATTTGTTAAACCAAAATAGTTTGATTGTGCCCCACCACAACCACACGCATTGCCTCCAGCTGAGGGAGTATTTAATGTCCGTAAAAACGGATTACTAAGACCTGAAAAATCAGGGTGAAAATACTTGAATATATCTTCCGCCAATAAGGTGGACACACTACAACCAGTAACTTGAAAATTAACATAAAGTCTATTACAATCAAGACTAAAAACAGGAGTTATTGATGATAATATTATTTCTTGTCCGTAAGGGTATGTATAATATTGATGAATACATGATTCACAATTAAAAGTTTCCAAACACGTAAAATATAAATCCCAACTGGTTTGATTTTCTGTTGGGTTTGGAATAACTTCAATTATTAAATAATCCCCACTATTAATAACGAAATTACTTAAATTTAAAACTTTTGGAAAGTAATTTTGAGACTCAGTCAAATTACTAAATTTATATAGTTTAGGTGTTGCAACAACTCTATAGTCAATACCATTACTAAATGAAAATGGACCAGGTGCCCCAATAACTCCACCAACTTCAATAAATTCAACAACAATTGGTACGTTTCCATAGTTTGACCCAATGAATGACATTTTTAATGTGTCAGGAATAAGATTCCCTCTAAACATAAAAGGAAAATATTTTTTACTTGGGTCCATATTGAAATGAGCATACATACTTGATGGAGGAACCGCAGATCCAGGTCCTGCGGTAAATTGTACTCTATGTTCATAATTTCCTGTTAGTGTTCCATTAGAACAATTAAACGACTCAATAGTAACTTGTTGTGCAGTGAAACAATCCATTATTGTTGAAGTTGTACCAGATATACCACTTGAGGTGTAAGTTGTTCCAGCAATTGTTACTGCTTGAAGTATTGGTGTATATGTATCTGGTGGTAACATTGGTGAGTTAATAACCGTCATTGGGTGGTTATAATTATAAGGACCAACAAATGAATAAGGTGTCCCAAATCCAGATTTTAATGCAATATTACCTAATGAGTTATACCAAAAAATTGTATATGCGGTAATGCTTCCACAAGATCCCGTTAAATTACCACAGATTAATTGACCAATAGAATTTTGAACGTAAGTTGATAACCCTAAACTACAAGGTGGTATGCACAAATTTATTGATCCAGTACTTGGTGTTATAGTTGGTGTTGGAGTTTGAGTTGGGGTGAATCCAAAAGAGGTAGTTGGTGTTGGTGTTAAAGTTTTTGTTGGAGTATTGGTTGGTGTTTTTGTTGTTGTTGGGGTATTTGTTGGTGTTTTTGTATTTGTTGGGGTATTTGTTGGGGTATTAGATGGTGTCGGAGGAGGATCTGTTGAGGTTGGTGTTGGTGTAGGTGTCGGAGTTTTAGTTATGGTTGGTGTAAGTGTAGGAGTTTTAGTTATGGTTGGTGTTAATGTTGGTGTTGGAGTTATAGTTGGTGTTGGAGTTGTAGGGAATTCAACAATTAAATCACATGGACATGGAATATTAAAATCACAGTATATAGAAAATCCGGAAAAATAGAGACTATATGATCCCTCATAATTATCACTCACATAATCATATGGTAATAAATGAGTTCCTAAATTTATTGTCCCTCCACTACATGGAGAAAAAATTATTTCTGCAGTTTGACCACTATAATATGGCGAAGTTATTCGTGTTATCATTTTAAATATAAATACAATCTAAAATTATTTTAAATAAAATAATTACTATCAACAACATTACCACTTGGGAAAGATGCATTTCTCTCATAGATTACGGTTCCGTTTGATAAACGTAATTCATAATATGTTGGATTAAGAGGGTCCGTTAAAACAAAATAATAATCAAAAAACGTTTCTTCAAAATATTGAGACTCGTTTCCATTAGTTGAATCAATTTGATTTATAAAATTCATCCAACTAAAGTTACAAGTTGTTGCAGATAAAGTTGGTATAAAAGTTAATGGACTACCCGAATAAGGTAATGTTCTTGTAGAATAATACGGTATTGCTAACCTTGCGGACCCTAACCAAGCACTTGGTGTTGTTGGTGTTGGTGGAGAATACATATATTGATAACCGACAAATGGTATGTCCCACTTTAACCCATTTGTTGTGGTAACATTAACATCATAAAAAGGGTTGAAATTATTAACAGTATTAACTATATTGTCTGCAACTGAATAACAATTAACACAATTTAATTGTGGATATTGATTTGTTATCGTTGATGAATTTATGGTTAATACCCAAGCACCAATACTTCCACTTGTTGTTAAAATTGAACTTGGGTGAATGGTATACGTAGTAACATTATATTGTGCGTCACCACAAGTACTATTAGTCGATAAAGGTTCAATATTTTTAAGGGTAATATATTTATAATAATTAATATTAGTTGGAGATGGAGGTGTTGGAGTCCATCCTGGTAAACTATTATATATTGACATATATGTGTTATAAAAATTATCTCTAGTTGTAAGAGAAGAACAAGTAATTGTTATCGTTGGTCCTGATTTTACAAAATTTATAACTTCTCCAGGGTTTGTAAGACAATTAGGGGTAATTTCAGTTCCTAACTGTTGACAAATAGGGTTAAAAGATAACCCTCCATTAAGACCGTATCCACCTAATGCTTGGTACGATGATTGACCAATTGTAGTATAAAATATAGTATCTAATGATTGACCTGATACTGAGTGCATATATTTAAAAATATCTTCACTACCATATGAAGGACATCCTATGGCATTTGCGGTAAAAGTAAGTACATTACATATGTCTAATGATGTATTTATTGAAGACTCAAGAATTTTAAATATTGGATTTGTCTCCAAACAACTTTCACAATTAAATGTTTCCAAACACGTAAAATATAAATCCCAACTTGTTTGAGTTATTCCTGTGTTTGGAATAACTTCTAATATTAGATAGTCACCATTATTTATTGTAAAATTAGTTAAGTTAATTGGTTTACCATAGTATGCGTTTGAATTAAAAGTCTGAATTCTTTTAGGTATTGTAGAAACCCTCCAATCGGTATTTCCAATAACGTATTGACCAACTTCAATATATTCAACAACAATTGGATCACTATAATTTGTTCCATCTTGATTAACAAAAGTTATTTTAAATTTATCGGGAACTACTTCTCCGTTAAAAGAGTATGCAAAATAAGGTTGTGTTGGATCTAAATTAAATGTGGTTGACAATGACCCTGGAACTACATTGGATCCTGGTGTAGTAGAGTATGATTTTCTACATTTATAATGTCCAATTTCGGTGCAGTTTTCACAACTGAATGATGATACAACAACATCAATATTATTAAGACAATCTAAATTTGATATTGTGGTACCACTTAAACCTGTTGAGGTATATGTTATTCCCGCAATTACAATTGCTTGTAATACTGGTGTATATGTTCCCGAAGGTATTGGAGGAGATGAAGATCCTGTTAATGGGTGGGTAACGGTATATGTTGTGTAACCCGGAATTAATGGACCATAACCACTTACTAATTGGACAATTCCATTTAAATCATACCAATAAATAACATAAGATGTTATAAAACCACATCCACCTGTTATACTACCAACAACTAATTGACCAACTGTGTTTGAACTATAACTGTCAAAACCTAAACTACAAGGAGGTAAACATAAGTTTATAGGTCCATTACTTGGTGTTGGTGTTGGGGTAGGTGTTAATGTAGGTGTTAATGTTGGTGTATATGTTGGGGTTGGAGTAATAAAATTATCAGGAAAAGTAAAATTACAACATTCACTAGACGCCGTAAAACAAACAATATATTGACCATAAACATAATCCGCAGTATAATAATAAGGGATAAGTTGAATACCGATAGGTACGGTACCACCAGTTTGAGGATAAAAAGTTATATCTCCATATTGATTTAAATAATTAAGTGAACTTATAAGTACTGTTTGCATTTTATATTTATATATATTAAGGACAAATGTTTTATGGTGTAGGTGTTGGTGTAGGATCTGGACATGTATAACAAAAACTAAAAAATTCACAAGTATTTGTACAATGATTGTAAACATAACCATCAGGACAAGAAAATCCAGTATCAAGATATTCGTTGTAAGAATCTTGTATTACGTTAGCGGAAGTTATTCCACTTGAAGTAAAAATAATATTTAGGTCACTTAATGTTGATGCGGCAATTAATTCATTTAATGTGTTATCATATATTTCACAACCAAAACCTGCAACAAGTTCGTTGTTCCACCCAAATAGTTCTAATATGTGGGGACCTGAATTTATAGTTATTGGATAAACATTCCATCTCTTAAAAGGAAGATTAGCCCCATACCATTGAGAAATTGCTAATCTTGTATTTACAATAACAGTTCCATCTAAAGTTAATTTAAAGTGATTATCGCCAGCAATACCAATGTAATATGTTTTTGTGGTCGACACATCTAAACAAACACTAAACCCAACCCAAGTATTAAATGGTCCACTACTACTATTTACCCATAAACCACATCTATTCATAGGTCCACTTGCGTTTGTTGATGTTGTGTTTTTCCATAAAAATGGCGTATTTATTATTGTATATAAACCATCAGTAATAGAATTTGTATACCCACTTACAGTATATCCAGGGTTATATACATACGTGCCAAATTGAGAACGGTCCTCGTATTGTACTGGAACTAAGGTATATGGGTTTGATGGTGGTGTTGCAGGAATTGATGAAATTGAATAACAAGTTGTTTCATTATACGCACTATATGATGGTCCGCAACTCGCACAATCGTCAATAAAACAAGATGGGGTAGCTGTTGGTGTTGGGTTTGGTGTTGGTGGGTTTGGTGTTGGTGTTGGTGTGGTTCCAGACATTACTTCATAATCTATATCGCAAACAGGGAAATAGAAATCATTTGTTTTACATTCAATAGGGTTGCAATCAGGACAATCAGGATCAAACATACTAAATTTGTCCTTTAATATTTTAAAATTGTGTTTTATTTCGGGAGCAGTTAATGGATCAACATACATTCTAAATTGTGAAATACCACCTTCAAAAGTACCACCAAAATTTTGTTCTAATAAAATATTTGTCTTCATTCCCGCAAATGTAGTCCCACTAAGAACATTTTCAGGAAATAATTCGGGGTCTTGAATATAATCTGTATAAGGTAAAGTACATGATGAAAAAATTAAATTTTCATGTAATCCTTGAGTTCCACCACCCCAAGACATATTAAATGGTACCCCAATTTGTCTTTCTTTATCAGTATCTAATGCTCTTGGAATAACTTCTTCAAAGTTTTCAATTGTGAAGAATGGTTTTCCATTAACATAGATTTTTAATCTACCCATTCTATATTCTAAATCATTTAACCATTTTTGGTTAAGTTTTACCAATTCTATTTGTTCGGGGTCAATACTACAATTTTCATGAGTATATGGTGGTTTTATTAATTTAGTGGTATCATTCACTAATGAATCCAAATATTTTAATTCTGTTATATCACCCAATCCTCCTCTCCATTGTAAATCACAAGTATCAAGCCAAGTATATCTTCTCCACACAACATCAATCAACATCCATTTTTCTAAATCAAAAAATGAATCACATCTTGTTAAACAATAATCATAAATTCCATTTGGGGAACAATAAGTATCAATTGTATATCCTGTCATTTGTGTTATCCCTGTTGTTGCACAACTTCCTGTTGTAACACAATCACCGGTAAATCTTAATACTTTAACACATATTTTTGGATTTTTTGGGTCTCCTGAAAATTTAACAGAAAACGCATTAGATAATGAATCCCATAAAGGATCTTTTTCACAAGTATCTTCTATTGATGTGTAACCTGTGGTTGCACAAGTAATACAATCAATACATTCATCACACGTATCACAATCAGGACAAGGTGCATCACAAGGAGGAGTTACTTCACAATAAACAGGTGATGGGGTTGGAGTTGGTGTTGGTGTAGGGGTTGGTTGACAAGGTTTACACAATAATGGAACAATTGGCATTGGTGTTGGGGTAACTCCCGTTATAAGAGCACAAGGGTGAGTTTTACATTCCCAACCACATGTACCACAAGGTTCCTCACCACAATCACAACCGCAATAACGTTTTTGTTCCTTACAGACATCACACCCATAATTAATATGGTAGTCGTGGATTCCATCAACAGATCTTGGTGGGTAAACAAAAATACATCTACTATTTGTCACACCCGTGTTACAACATGCACACGTTACTAAACAATCTGTTAATCCTGATGTTACTCTTGTATAACCTGTAAAACATTTTGGATGTCCATCGGCATGGTGATAAAACTTATTTTCAGCTCTTGTACCTAAATAAAAAAATGTATTTTTATTCTCAGGATAAATTTCATTTAATGTTGTGTTACCTAAACTAGGAATTCTATCGTTAATAATTCTTGGTTTTAATACCATTTCCACCGACCAACCTTTATTGGTTCTTTCGGGTAATGCTTCATAATCATAACCAAATAATTTATAAAACCCTTGATAAAAACCACCATATAACTTATGGTATTTACCAACATTAGGATCTACGGTGCTTTCAATTTCATATAAAGTATTTTTAGGTATTCCTGAAAATCTATTATATTGTGAAGTATATCCCGTAACTTGGAACATCTTCATTCTTCTATCAAAATAAGTTCTTTGGAATTTTTCTGTTTGATTAAATAATCCATTAGTAAATGTGATTGTTTGACCAACTAAAGATGTTACTAAACCATTATCCATTCCAACTAAACCTATGTCACAAGCACTCTGAGCACTAAAACAAGTAAGATCTAAATTATCTGGGTTATAATAGTTTTCAGAAACAACTAAATTTCTATAATCATATTGACCATATGTAAGTGTTAAATTTTGTGTGGTGTTTGAACTATTAAGGTCATAATAAACAGGTAATCTATTTCCATATGTTTGGGCAATAAGATATGGTGAGAATACAACCTCTTGATTGTAATCTACCTCATCAGAAGATATTGACATATCTGACGCATCTAAAGCAAAACTTATTTTTAGTTTTGGATATGCGTACTGATTAATGTTCTGTTGTGCCATCTTTTTTTAAATAAATACCACAAATGAAGTATTTATTATAAAAAATACTTATGATGAGTAAAATTAGTGAAGGACTTAAAAAATATAAAAATGCTGCAACTAGTGAGGCAAAAGAAACTAGATTGTTAGTAAAAATATTAATGTCTGCAGCAAAAGAATATAAAAAAGATAGAAAGTTTAAATTAGACACTGAAGAAGTTCAATTTATTAAAGATCAATCTCAAGACATTTTAAAATTAATTCCTTTAATTGTACTTCAAATATTACCTGGTTCTATGATCGCAACACCATTTATTATTGAATTAAGTAAAAAATTAGGAATTAAGTTAAATAGTAAAATACCCGAAAAACATCAAGAAGAAAAAAATGATGGTGAAATATCAGAACTTGTTAATGCTGATGGGTCAATGGTTGGAAAAAGTACACCAATACTTCAGTTAGACATGCACCCAAGAAAAACAATGGACCAAACTGTTGTTGCAACAAGACAAACAAATAATCCAATGGTTAGAGGATACCGAGTTTACTACGGTGAATCTGAAGAAAAGGATGATGAAAAAATATTAGACGAGTATAATTTGAAACCTACGTTTGCTTATGATGAAACAGAAGATGTTTCAACATATGACGAAGCAGATGAGGTATTAGATGATTTAGGAATAGAAGATCCTTTTGAAAGACACGAAAGATTGGAAACATTAGGGTTTGATCCTCAATTGGACAAACAATTAAAACAAGAAAAGAAAAGAGGTGAATGTAAAAATTGTTTTACCAAAAGAAGATTGTCGGAATTAGAAAACCAAAAAATGGTTAGAATGATTGATGAAATATTATTGGGTAAAAAATCTAATTCAAATGAAGTTGTTAAAAAAACTAAAGAAGAAGATGAAGATGAGAAATCACCAATTAGTAAAATATTAATGAGAAATATTGAATCAATTAAAAAAATAGCAGAAAGAGAAGGATTATCATTAAATAAATTAATCAAACATTTTAAAGAAAGTGAATAAGGAGCTATACGATAAAGTAATACCGTTACCAAAAGAATTGGTGGAGTACTTACAACAATGTTTTGATCAGGTCCCAAACTCGGATGCTTCCGTTGAGGGTCACAAAAGAAATGAATTTTTGCGTGATAAAAAACAAGCAACCTTCCAACAATTAGAAAGAATTGAAAATTGGTTTAAATATTATGATGGTCAAAAAGAATCCGCACCATATATATTAAACGGTAGTGATTACATGAGAAGTTGGGTGACTCAAACTATTGATGGTTTAAGAAGAGGAACAACAACACCTGAAATAGTAAATGATGTTATGCCTGATGATGTTAATGATGATCTTGTTGATGATATGGGATGGTTATCAAATATGAATAGAGACGTTAAATCACATAAAGATGTGAATGATGATATAAAAATAACAGAAACCTTAAGAAGGATAAACGATATAATGAAAAAAATAATTTAATATGCCAGTTACAGAACCACTTAATTTTAATCAACCCGACAATGAGTTATCTCAAATTGCGGTACAACAAAGATCTAAATTATTCCCAAAGAATGATTATAAAGATACTAATAAATATTCTGTCACAAATCCTGATGCAATTTCCGATGGAGATGATACTGGTAAAGGAACTGGAATATTTTTAGATACAGCTAATGGAGGATCTTCAATTGATATTCTTGAAAGAAAGAATGAAATTAAAATAAATGAATATCAACCAAATAAGCCTTATTCGACACCATCGGCATAATGAAACTTTACAATACTTTAAAAGATGTTATTCTTGAGGTAGTCGCCGTTAATTCAGTTACAGACACAATTAAAAAGAAACAAAAAATTGTGATGTACTATGATGGTGACGAACCAGGAGGTAAAGGTTTGCGTTTAATTGAACCAGTATGTTTTGGGTATAGTAAGTCGGATAATCCGGTATTAAGAGCTTGGGATTTAGAAGGAGCTTCTCATACCGCTTACAATGGAGAACAACCTTTACCTGGTTGGAGATTATTTCGATTGGATAAAGTACTAACCTATAAACCATCGGGAGAAAATTTTACCTCACCAAGACTTGGATATAACCCTAAGGGTGATAAAAGTATGAATAGAGTTATTATTAACTCTGTTTTTGACCAAAATGAGGAAGAAACAATTGAAAGTTCTATTAATGATATTGTAACAGATGTAGTTAATTCAATGATAAATGTAATAATTCAAAAAAATGGTGAGGATTATTTAACTAACATTGATTTATCAAAAGCAGCAGAATCATATAAACAAATTTATCAAGAGTTGGAAAAAAGATTAAATAGAAAATTAAGTGATGAAGATAAAGATAACTTTAGACAACAAATACAAAATTTAATCCAACAATCACAAAGTCTAATAATAAATAATTTAAAATAAAATGGGATCTGAACAAGAACTAATCGAAAAATTAATGATTTCCAAAAAAATTATGGACAAACATAATAATATGGGTAGAGGTCAATCACAAGGAAATGACCTAACAAGTCCTATGGTGGAAGAATTTACACCAATAAAAGGACAATACAATTTACCACAAGAATTTTTATCTGAAGAAAGTACAATACCAAAACAAACTAACAACGAATTACCAACATCAGAAAGAATACTCAATTCAAGATTACCAGATGAAATAAAAAGATTAATGATGGAACACCCAATACAACAACCAACTATGGGTACATCTACAGGTTCTGTATTATCTAACGAATTGATTGAGAAAGCAACAAGATTGATGAATAATACACCAAAGGGAGAAACAAATAAACAACAACACCCACAACAAAAAATTAATGAAAGTGTTTCTAATTCTAATTTAAAAGATATTATCAGAGAAACAATGGAAGATGTTTTAAAAGAAAATGGGTTATTGGTTGAGTCAGAAACAAGCAGTAATGATTTATTTAAGTTTAGAGTTGGTGAACATATTTTTGAAGGTAAAATTTTAAGAGTTAAAAAAGTAAGTAAGTAACCAATATTTTAATTTATTAACCCCCATTCTTATTTAGTTTGGGGGTTTTTTTGTTATTATAATCCCAATAAATATGGTAAAGACTATTATCACATTATTAAACAAAAAAAATCTAAGGATATATGGGAAGAAGATAGGATAAGAGTTGACAATATTAAAAAAAATGGTTATAATTTAGAAGTTATATGGGAATGCGATTTAAAAACCCCTTATTACCTTAACACAATATTAAAAAAATATGAAAGAAAAGATTAAAGTATTAGTTCTACCATCAGATAAATCGGGAGTTGGAAAATTTCGATCTGTTGACCCCCACATTATGTTACAAAATATGTACCCTGATGATTTTCACGTAGATATTGATTACGAACCAAAAATTAACGATATAAATTATTGGAAAAAATATCAGATTGTACATATACATAGAAATATTGGGCAAACTTACGAGGAAACTCCTCAGATAATTGAATGGTTAAAGTTAAATGGTATCATTGTAATTGTTGATATTGATGATTATTGGTTACCGACAAAAGAGCATCCGATTCATCAATTAATTATACAAAATCAAATTCATAAAAAAATTGTTAATAATTTAAAAGTTGCGTCATATGTGACAACAACAACCAAAATATTTGCTGACGAGATTAGAAAATTTAATAAAAACGTAGAAGTTTTTGCAAATGCAATAAATCCTAAAGACCCTCAATTTAATGAACCAACACTACCCTCAAATAAAATTAGAGTTGGTTGGTTAGGAGGTTCATCACATCTACACGATTTAAGGTTGATGAATGGTTTTATATCAAAATTAACTCCACTACAGGATAAACTACAATATTTTATTTGTGGGTTTGACATAAGGGGGTCTGTTACTGAAATTAATAAAGAAACTGGCGAACAAAAACAAAGACCAATCAAACCTGAGGAAACTGTTTGGGCGAGATATGAAGAAATCTTTACTGACAACTATAAAATTGTTACTCCAAAATACAAAGAATTTTTAAGTAAGTTTGAGGAAAAAGAATTTTTTGGTTGGGAGAATGAAAATTATGTTCGAGTTTGGACAAAACCTGTAACAACATATGCAAAAAATTATTCTAAATTTGATATTTCATTGGCTCCAATTCAGAATCACATTTTTAATAGAATGAAATCTCAATTAAAAGTTATTGAGGCTGGATTTTATAAAAAAGCGTTAATTGCTTCAAATGTTGGTTCTTACACAATTGATTTAAAACATGCCTTACACCAAGGTCAATTTACTGATGGAAATGCGTTGTTAGTAAATGATTCCAATAATCACAGTGATTGGGCTAAAAATATTAAAAAATTAGTTGAGAATCCAAATATGATTGTTGATTTAGGTGAAAGACTTTATGAAACAGTTAAAGACAGATATGATCTTAATAATGTAACAAAAGAAAGAGCAGAATTTTACAAATCCTTAATTAAATAAAAAATGATAAATATACCGATTACAAAAATTTTATTCCTTGACATCGAAACGGTGGGGATAACAAAAGATTATGATTCTTGTGTGGAATTATATCCAAGATTGTCTGAACAATTTGACAAATATTTCGATTGGTTCTTAAAAAGATTCCCTGAGGATGCACTTGAGGGTAAGAATGAAAGTGAACGTAAGAATTTAATTTTTGCAACAAGAACTGCGTTGGTACCTGAGTTCGCTAAGATTGTTTGTGTGAGTGTTGCATTTGTTATGGACAACAATGAAATTAAAAAACAAACATTCTCAGGTGATGATGAAGGAAAAGTGTTAAAAGATTTACAAACTTTATTAAATCGTTGTGGTAAATTGGATTTTCACTTATGTGGACACAACTTAAAGAATTTTGATATCCCAATGATTGCTAAAAGAATGATCATTAATGGATTAAAACCATCTTCAATTTTACCTTCATATGATACAAAACCTTGGGAAGTTAAGGCAATTGACACAAAAGACGTATGGCAATACGGAGCGTATACCGCAATTGGATCATTAGATTTAATGTGTTCTTGTTTGGATATACCAACACCAAAAGGTGGAGCTGTGACCGGAGATAAAGTACATGATTGTTATTGGAACAAAGGTATGTTAAAAGAAATTGGGGAATATTGTGAACGAGATGTTGACGTATTGATTGACGCAATCATTAAATTAAAACAATTAAAATAATGGATAAAAATAAGGTTAATGAGTTTGAGGATATGATGAAACGAGTTAGTTCTCTTGAATCATCATTTGATGATGAGGAATTTGATTATAATCTTATTATTGAAGAGTTTGGATTAGACATTGAAGAATTAGAAAGAACAATGGAATCTATGCAACCAACAATTAAAGTTGGATATCGTAAATCTTCGGATCATGCAATTGAACCATCTTATTCATATCCAACAGATTCAGGAATGGATTTATTTTCAACTGAAACAATTACCATTAAATCTTTTGGTCGAGAACTAATCCCAACGGGAATTCATTTTGATATTCCCGAAAATTATGAAATACAAGTTAGGTCAAAAAGCGGATTAGCAATTAATCAAGGACTAATGGTTTTGAATTCTCCGGGTACAATAGATCAAGGGTATACGGGAGAAATTAAAGTTATTATTTTTAACACAACAAATAGTGAAGTTATTATTGAAAAAGGACAAAAAATTGCTCAAGCGGTAATGACTCCGGTTGTTTGCGGTAAATGGATTCAATTAGTTAAGGTTAATGATATATCAAATAAAGATAGAGAACATAATGGTTTTGGTAGTACTGGCATATGATAACAATAATTTATTCAACACATAAAGACGAAATATATAATAACAAATTTAAACAACATTTGTTACAAACGGTTGGACTTAAAGATGTTCAAGTATTAGAATATGTTAATCATAATCAATATTCACTTTCACATGTTTATAACAACGGAGTAATAGAATCAATTTATGATGTTGTTGTTTGTTGTCATAACGACATTAAACTTGAAAAAAATTGGGGTAAAAAATTATTGGAAGATTTTTCTAATAACCCCGAATTCGGTATAATTGGAAAAGCCGGATCTTGTTATTTTCCTGAGTCAGGTGTTTATTGGGAAAGAATGAATTTAACTATGGTTGGTCAAGTTTATCACCATCCCGAAGGACAGAAAAAATGGATTAATAGATATTCACCTAAATTACCTTTTTTAATACCGGTTGTAACCATAGATGGTTTATTCCTCTCGTTTGATAAAACAAAAATTAAACATGCGTTTGATGAAACAATTGGTAAGTTTCACTTCTACGATCATTTATTCTGTGTTCCAAATTATTTAGATGGAGTTAAAATTGGAGTTACCTCATCATTTGAAATTACTCACGAATCTGTGGGAAGACCAAATCAAGAATTTTGGGAAAGTAAAGAAAAGTTTATTGAGAAGTGGGGGTCTAATTTACCTTTAGATTTAAAACCAGAGTACCCATATGTTCCAATTATAAAAACAAAGCCAATAAAGAATGTTGGTAAAGTTGCAGTTATTATCCCAACTAAAGGAAATTTAGAATTATTGTTTAACTGTGTTGATTCATTATATGAACATTGTGATAAAAATATGTTTGATGTTTTTATTGCCGATACAGGATCTACTGATGAAGAAAAAAACAAAATTAAGGAAAAATATTTAAATTATAATATTAATTTAATAGAGTATGATTATTATAATTTTGCAAAAATTAATAATGACGTTGTTAAAAACCATATTGGTAAAGATTATGAATTTTTATTATTTTGTAATAACGATATAAAGATTTTAAATAATGTTATACATGAAATGGTTAGGATCTTAAAATTAAATACTAAAGTTGGAATTGTTGGGTCACGATTACATTATGAAGATAATACATTACAACACTCCGGAATCTTTATGTACCTCAACCAAATCGATAAAACTATAAATGTAACCCATAATAATTCAAATTCATATTTCAATTACGTAGTTGAAAATAATGAAGTTGCTGGAAATACAGCGGCCTTAATGATGACACGTAAAGATTTGTTTATAAATATTGGAATGTTTAATGAGTTATATGACTATTGTTGGGAGGATGTTGAATTAAATCTAAAATGTATTTTAAAAGGATATATTAATATTATATCAGGTAAATCAGTGGCATTTCATTATGAATCAAAAACAAGAAACATTGATAAAGAAAATACTGAAATAACTTCCCAATATTCCAATATATTAATACCATTTATTCAAAAAAATGTTGATAAATTAAAAAAATATTTTTATATTAAACAATAAAGATGGAAAATATTATAACTTTTATTATACCCTCATTAAATAGATTTACTATTCTTAATTCTATTGAGTCATTAAAAAATCAAACAAACCCAAATTGGAAATGCATTATTATTTATGATGGTGTGGATGGGACACCATTTGATGATGAAAGAATAATAATAATTAAAATTGATAAAAAAGGGTTAGTTGGTCCAAGTAACGGACAATCAGGTTTAGTTAGGAACGAAGGAATAAAATTGTGTGAAACAGAATGGATTGGATTTTTAGATGATGATGATACAATTCATCCTGACTATGTAAAAAAATTATTTGAAGAATATTCTAACTACGATTTTGTTGTATGGAGAATGAAGTATCAAAATGGATTAATTCTTCCTGAACCACATAGAACCGATTTAATATTTGCTAGAGTTGGGATATCTTTTTGTTACAAAAATAAATTTGATAAATTATTATTTGATAATAACAGAGATGGTGAAGACTTTGATTTTTTATCCAAATTAAAAAATTTAACAAGTAATTGGGTTATTACCCCTGAAGTATATTATAATGTAAGACACTAGTATGAAAATAACGGAATTTTTTGATAAAACATATTGTATTAATTTAGAGCGAAGGTCAGATAGATGGGAAGAATGTCTTAATGAATTTAAAAAATACGAGTTAACAGGAATTGACAGGTTTATTGCGGTAGACGGAAAAAAGTTAAACCAAACCTCATCGGGATTTATGACACCATCAAGGTTGGCATTAGTTAAAACTAATGTTAATATATTGGAGGACGCGATTAAAAATAATTATAATTCAATATTAATTTTAGAAGATGATGTTGAATTTACAGATCAAGTTAAAAATATGGAACCATTCTTTAAGTCATTACCTGAAGATTGGGATATGTTATATTTTGGAGGAAACCATAATACTCATATGGGAAAAAAACCACCTAACTTAGTTAACGACAAAGTTTGTAAATTACATTACACATTTAGTACTCACTGTGTTGCAATAAATAAAAAATCATTTGTTGAAGTTTTAAATAGAATAAAAAAATATGATAACGCTTTAGATGTTATTTACGTTGAGTTACAAAAATTATTAAATGTTTATTCTTTTTATCCATTAATTGCAACCCAAAGAGTTAGTTTTAGTGATATAGAAAATAAGATGACAGATTATAAATGGTTGATAAAGTGATTTATGAATTTTATAACAACAAATCATAGGGGTGGTATTGGTAATGTAATGTTTAAACTTGCGGCATCAATCAGTATGTCAATTGATAATGGGGTTGATTATGTTTTTTCTAAAGAATTTATAAGACCTATCGATCCTGATTATAAAAATTATGATAATAATATTTTAAGAAATTTTAATTTTATTGATAGATTACCACAGAAGTATTATGTTTATAATGAAACTAATTTTAATCATCAACATATTAATTATATTAAAGAAACTAATTTATTATTAGATGGATACTTTCAGAGTGAAAAATATTTTATAAATAATAAACAAATTATTATAGATATTTTTAAACCTACGGAAGATATTAAAAATGAGATATTAAAAAGTTTGCCTGAAGTTAATAATTATGTTTCTATACATATTAGAAGAGGTGATTATTTAAAACACCCGAATCATCACCCACAACAATCTGAAGAATATTATAAAGAGGCAGCAAAAATTATTGGTATAAATAATACTTTTTTAATTTTTAGCGATGATTTAGAGGGGATTAAAAATATGTTTGATTATTTACCCAATAAAATATTCTATACTTCGGGTAAAGATTGGTTAGATTTATATACGATGAGTTTATGTAAAGATAATATAATTTGTAATAGCACATTTAGTTGGTGGGCAGCATATTTAAATCCAAATAAAGACAAGAAAGTAATAACAACAAATAAATGGTTTGGACCTGCAAATGCTCATCTTAACACATCAACTTTATTCCCATCGGAATGGATAATCCTTAATAAATAAGAAATGGAAAAAATATACTCAAAAGTAGAAACGGACAAACTATTACACGTAATTAATAGATTGGATGATATTAATGGTAGAACAGAAGTTATACCTGAAAATAATTTTATTCAATGTGCAACATTAAAGATGGAAAAAGATAAAACATTTCCACCACATAAACATATTACTAAAGATAGACACTATACGGAACAAATTGCTCAAGAATCTTGGGTTGTTATTAAAGGTAGTGTTAGATGTATATTGTTTGATATTGATGATCAAATTATTGCGACCCCAATTTTATATTCAGGAGATGCAAGTTTTACCCTTTATGGTGGTCACACATATGAAATACTTGAAGAAGATACGATTGTTTATGAATATAAAACAGGACCATATGAGGGTCAATCTTTAGATAAAACATTCTTATAAAATGATAAATATTATAGGTAATGATGTTATGGTGGATTCCGATGTTTTAATTAAACAAGAAACTGTTATTAAAGGATCACATATTGCAATTGATAAAGGATTTTATTGCACTACAAAAATTGATATAGGGGATTATGTTCACATAAGCCCATATGTTACTGTTATAGGTGGTAAAGATTCTGAGTTTATAGTAAAAGGATTTAATAATATTATGGCGGGTGCTAGAATTATTTGCGGATCTGACAGATTTGATGATAGTGGTTTATTTGGTGCCATGATACCAAATGAATTAAAAGGCAATCAAATTATTAAACCTGTGATAATGGAAGAATTTTCTAACATAGGTACTAATGCAATTGTTTTACCTGGATCTTTTTTACGAAGAGGTGTATTGTTAACTGCGGGTAGTCTTTTAATTGGTGATACGGAAGAGTGGGGGGTTTATAAGGGTAATCCCGCTGTGTTAGTTAAAAAAATTGACCCCACAAAAATAATTGAGAATGCTAAAAAATTAGGTTATGATTTATATAATAGGAGATAGTCACGTTTCAGTTTTTTCTGGAACAGATAAAACATATGATGGTAAACGACATATTCAACCAGAGTTTGGAACGTGTTACACTTTATCTTTAGGTCAATTAAAAGAACACATTAATCGTTTCGAACAAAAGATACCTTACTTTTGCCCCATAAAAATAGGGTCAAATACGGCATATAATTCTTTTAATAAATTACAAAGAATTGAACAAGCAATAGAAGAATATAATGTAACTAAAAACGATTATGTTTTTTTATGTTTTGGTGAGATAGATATTAGAAATCATATTGGGTTTAACGTAATTAAAAACAATATTAGTATTGTTGAGGGGATAAAGATTTGTGTTGATAGGTATATGGAAACGGTTTTATATTTAAAAAATAAAAACATAAATGTAGGTGTATATGGGTCACCCCCATCCTCAGTGGGTAATTTATCACCTATTGACTTTGGGGATGTAATAAAAAGAAATGAAATGACAATAGAGTTTAATAAATATCTTAAAACAAAGTGTTTAGAAAATAATATACCATTTAAAGATATATCAAAAAAGTTAATGTTACCTGATGGGGGTACAGATCCAAAGTATATAATGGATGACATACATCTTTCTCAAGAATCAATGCCATTTATACTAACAGAATTTTCTGACATAATAAATAATAATTTAATATAAATGTTACAATTTCACACATATGGGGATAGCCACGCATCAGAACATGGTGGTTGGAAAAGTATAAATATTGATGGGTTAACTATAGTGGTTAATTGGTTAGGACCTAAATTAATGTATAGTTTTGGTAGGGATAAAAACATAATAGTTAATAATAATCGAATTAATGTTGGTGACTATATTTGTTTTTGTTTTGGTGAAATAGATTGTAGGGTCCATATAAACAAATATGAACCTAATTGGATGGGGACTATTGATAATTTAGTAACTGAATATTTTATTGCAATATCTAAAAATGTATCGGGGTTAAATGTAAAAACTTGTGTATATAACGTGGTACCACAATTAGAAAGATCTTTACCTGAAAATAGATGGATAACTAAGTGGGATGAAGAAAATTGTCACCTACCCGATATATTACCCGCTCAAGGTACAGATGAAGACAGAGTTAGGTATAGTCTTTATATGAATGAAAAAATTAAAGAAAATTGTATAAAATACGGATATATATTTTTCAATATATATGATAAATACATAAATGAAAAAGGATTTTTAAATCCTGAATATTCAGACACTAATTGTCATATAAAAGATCCAATTTTCATAAAAGAAAACTTAATAAAATTAATTAACAATGAATTATAATTTAAAATTTGTACCCCTTTTTCCTGAGTCACCAATTTCAGGTGTGGGTATGGCGGGTAATATATTAATAGTTATTAATGAACTATTAATAATGAATGAAGGTGATGGGGTGTGGGTAGATATGGGGTCCTATAAATCTATTTGTTACGATAACTTAGATTATACTAATAATGCTTGGGAATACTATTTTACCCAAAACAAAAATTTTGAGGGTGGTAAGGAAATATTATTGAAACCACCTAGACCCGCTATGATTAATTACAACTATCCGTACACACAAATAGATAGTTTAATTATAAGATCTAAAAAGTTGTTCTACGATAATTTTAAAATAAAAGATGATATATTAGATGAGGTGAACCAATTCTTTGAAATAAATTTAAAAAATAAAATAACATTAGGTTGTCAGATTAGATTGGGGGATATGGTTAAAACTCATGACGTACCAAATATTGAGGGTTACTGGAATAAAATTTTAAATATTTTAAAAGAGAATCCTCAGATAGAACAAATTTTTTTGGCTACCGATGATGACGAAGCAATAGAATTTATATCTAAAAAAACACCAATACCAATACTTTACCAAAAAAATATTTATAGAACTTCAAGTGAATCCCCTTATGAGAGACTTAATTCTGAAAGAGAAAATCACGGATATAATCTATGTAGAGAAGTTTTAATAGATATGTTATTATTAACTAAATGTGATTATTTTTTAAGATCTAAAATATCTGCGGTTTCCTTAATCACTACAATTTTATCTGAAAATATAAAAAAAATATACAACACATAATAATGGGTAGAGTTAAAATTAATATGATTGGTGGAGGTTTCCAACATAGTATCTCAACAAACGATTTACCCCCAAAATTTATCGAATGGACTAAAGATGGGTCCGCAGAAATTTCTATTCACATTGATAAAAGTATTCCTATACCAACAAACCCATTAAAAAAAAATTACGCTTGGTTGTGCGAATCAAAAACCATAATTGGTCCTTTATATATTTGGTGTCAAAATAATATTGAGTTTTTAAAATTAAATTATATAAAAGTTTTTACTCACGATGTGTGGTTATCAAGTATATCAGATATTTTTGAATTGACATTATGTAGTGGTAAATCATATTTTTCCCACGGTGAAATATATCCAAAAACTAAATTGGTTTCTATGATTGCATCAAACAAAACTATGTGTTCGGAACACATTTATAGACAACAAATTATTCAAAAATTTTCCAATAAATGTGATCATTTTGGTAGAGGTTATAACCCCATAAATAATAAAGAAGATGGGTTAAAAGATTATTGTTTTTCATTTGCAATGGAGAACGCAACATATTCAAATATGTTTACGGAAAAAATTACAGATTGTTTTATGACAGGAACGATTCCAATTTATTATGGGATTAGTAATATTGGGAATTACTTTAATACGGATGGAATAATAATATTAGATGATAACTTTAAAATTGAAGATTTATCATTTGAACTGTATCATAGTAAAATAGATTCGGTTATAGATAACTTTAAAAGATCAATTGACTTTCCCCTTGCGGAGGACTATATTTTTAAAACCTTCATTGAAGGTAAATAAAAATAAAAATATTTTATTATGTCATTTGAAATTATATCTAATTTTGAAAAATCAATCTCTAATTTTTTTGGGTCTCCTTACGCAATTGCCGTTGATAGTTGTACTCACGGGATTGAGTTATGTTTAAGGCACACTAAAGAAACAAAAATAAATGTACCAAAAAGAACTTATCTATCTGTACCATTTTTAGCTGAGAAGATGGGTTTAGAACGAGAATGGAGAGATGAGGAGTGGGAAGATTACTATACATTAAATTATAATGAAAAAAGAATAATTGATGCTGCAGTTCTTTGGAAAAAAGACAGTTATATTCCAAATACATTTATGTGTGTTAGTTTCCAATATCAAAAACACCTATCTTTAGGTAGAGGTGGTGTTATTTTACTTGATAATGAGGATGACTATCTTACCTTAAAAAAAATGTCCTATGATGGAAGACTACCTAACATTCCATGGCGAGACCAAGATATTGATACAATTGGGTTTCATTACTATATGACCCCTGAAACCGCAAAGTTAGGTTTAGATAAATTAGAAGATGCAATCAATACACCACCAAGAAAATGGTTTGTAACAGATTGGCCTGACTTAACAGAAATGAAAATTTTTAATAAATAAATAAATAACAAATATAAAATAATGAAAAAAGCATTTATCACAGGTATAAACGGACAAGACGGATCTTATTTGTCGGAATACTTATTAGACTTAGGATATGAAGTTCATGGTATCATTCGTAGAAATTCAGTCCCTGAAAACCAACAAAGTAGATTAACAGATGAAATTAGAAATAAATTACATATATACTATGGTGACCTTTTGGATCAAGGTAGTTTAGAAAGATTATTAAGTGATATACAACCAGATGAAATATATAATTTGGCAGCTCAAAGTCACGTTAGAATTAGTTATGATATTCCACAATTTACTGTTCAAACAAACGCAATAGGGGTCATTAACATTTTAGAAGCATATAGAAGAGCTTGTCCAAACTCAAGATTTTATCAAGCGAGTTCATCAGAAATGTTTGGTAGTTCAGTTGATGGTGATGGGTTCCAAAGAGAAACAACAACTATGACACCAGTTTCACCATATGGTTGTTCAAAAGTGTTTGGATATAATATTGTAAGAAACTACAGAAAGGCATATAAATTACATGCATCAAATGGTATTTTATTTAACCATGAATCACCAAGAAGAGGGTCAAATTTTGTTACAAATAAAGTTGTTAAAACTGCGGTTGAAATTAAACTTGGATTAAATGATAAATTAGTTTTAGGTAATTTAGATTCTTATCGTGACTGGGGTCACTCAAAAGATTATGTTAAAGCAATGCATTTAATTATAAATAACGATGTCCCTGATGACTTTGTTGTTTCAACAATGGTCACACATTCAGTAAGAGATATGGTTGAGTATGTATTCGAAAAATTAGATTTAGATTATACAAAATATATAAGTCTGGATCAAAAATTTATAAGACCTGAAGAATTAGATTATTTAAAAGGAGACTCAACAAAAATTAGAACCCAATTGGGTTGGGAACCTGAGTATACATTTGAAACAATGTTAGATGAAATGATTAAATTTTGGTTAGAATATTATGGAAAAAAATAAAATTGTAGGTATTACTTGTAGTACGTTTGATCTGCTACACACAGGACATATTATTATGTTAGAAGAATGTAAAAGACATTGTGATTATTTAATATGTGCATTACAAAACGATCCAACAACAGATAGAAAAGATAAAAATAAACCAATCCAATCTCTTGTAGAAAGATATATACAATTGGATGTGGTAAAATATGTTGATAAGATAATCCCCTACAACAATGAAGAAGAGTTAGAAGAACTTTTTAGTTCTTTGGATTTGGATGTCCGAATAATTGGTGAGGATTATAAAGACAAAAACTACACAGCAAAAAGTATTTGTCAAAAAAGAGGAATTAGAATTATTTACAATAAACGAGAACATAATTATTCAACATCAAACCTTAGAAAAACTATTTATGATGAAGAATGTAAAAAAAGATTTATTAGGTAAAATATGGCAATAAGAAAAAAACCAGATCCAATAATTAAATTGGAATCTAAAGATTCTAAACCTTTCACAAAAAAGGATTTAATCAATTCGATAATTAAACGAAAACAAAAAAACAAATTTTTATCTAAACACCAAGAAGATTATTATAACATTTTAAAGAATAATCAAATTACGGTTGCTTCGGGACCTGCGGGTGTTGGTAAGAGTTTTATTGCAATGAAGGCGGCGGTCGATCTTTTGGTAGACACAAATAACTCATATGAGAAAATAATCATTGTTAGACCGGCAGTTGAAGCAGAAGAGAAATTAGGTAGTCTTCCCGGAGGTCTTGAAGAAAAGTTAGACCCATATATTTTCCCATCTTATTATTTATTAAATAAAATTATTGGTAAAGAATCTAGAGAAGAATTAAAGAAGGCAGAAATTATTGAGGTGTTCGCATTAGCTTATATGAGAGGTATGAATATAGACAACTCAATCTTAATTTTTGAAGAGGCACAAAATTCAACCCCTAACCAAATGAAATTGTTGTTAACAAGAATTGGGTATAATAGTAAATTTTTTATTTCTGGAGATCTTGAACAGACTGACAGATATAAAGATAAAAAACAATCAGGATTATACGATGCAATACAAAAATTTGCTAATGTTCCCGACATTGGTGTTTATGATTTTAGGGACGCTAAGAACGTTAGAAACCCATTAATTACTAAAATATTATCAGAATATGACAAAGAGAGTAGGGATTGAGATTAATGGGGTATTAAGAGACACTATTGGAAAGTTTACAGAACTTTATGAAAAACATATGATCGATAAGAATCATTATGAATCAACGGATAAAACATATCAAATAGAATTTTCTGGAGATACTGAAGAAATTCTTGAACTTAATGAAAATACCAATGATAATAAATTTGAATATAAAATTTTAAGTCCTGTAACATCTTTAGATTTAGAAAACCATTTTTTGTTTAAAGATAAAGATGAACTTTATTCTTTTATGTATGAGGATTATACTATGGAGTTATTTGGTCACGCACCATCAACAGAAATGATGACCTTTAATTTATTAAACGACATATATTATAATTTAAGAGATACTCACGATTTAATAATTGTGTCTGACGAAATTGGAAGATCAAAACCATCTTCATTATTTTTCTTATCTAAATTTGGATGTTTAGTTGAAAAAATATTTTTTTATAGTGAAATAACAAAAAATAACATGTGGAATGACATAGACATTTTACTTACAGCAAATCCTAACCTATTATTAAATAAACCATCAAATAAGATAGTAATAAAATACATAACTCATTTTAATAAAGACATTGAATCTGAGTATAGTATTTCATCTCTATCCGAATTTGAAGATAAATTAAAAAAAATAATAAAAAATGTTTAAAATATTTGATGAACACTACTATATAGATTTAGACTCAATTGAAGAATGTACAAGAATTAGGTCTAATGATGAATTATCAGGTGATACTGAAAATCAAATTCACGTTGTTAAATATGAAACCATTAAATTTTTATTGGAAATTATAATGACAGAAAATGAAGCAATTGATCAAAAATTGGGAATGAATTCAAATGATATAACTATACCATTTAAAATTGCATTTAATACCTTACTTTTTAAAAAAATAATAAATAAATTATAAATATATGAACGAAGAACAAATAACAAAATTAGAAAGATCAATCCAAAATATGAAGGATAAATCTTCAAGAATTTATTTTGTGGTACAAGATACCAAAGGAAATGCTAAGGCATCGATAAAATACATTTATCAGATGGCAATGGCACTTAAATCTGATGGATATAATCCAATAATTTTACATGAAAAACCTGATTATTTTGGGGTATCCGATTGGTTAGGTGAAAAATACATGACAGATTTAACACATAAATCAATTGAGGGTAATAATTTAGAAATTTCTCCTGATGATTTAATTATTATTCCAGAAATTTTTGGATTTGTAATGGATCAAATAACTAAATTACCTTGTGGTAAAATTGTTTTATGTCAAGCGTATGATCATATTTTTGAAACTTTACAACCGGGACAAACATGGTCACAATTAGGGTTTAATAAATGTATTATAACATCTGAAAAACAAAAAGAGTACGTTAATTCCGTAATGAGAAATGTGTCATTTAGTATTATTGAACCGGTAATTTCTGAAGTATTTGAAAAACAAGAGTTACCACCTAAAACAATTATCTCAATTCATACAAGAGAGCACAGGGATACTGTAAATTTAATTAAAACTTTTTACTCTAAATTCCCACAATATAGATGGATTACTTTTAGAGATATGAGAGGTCTATCTGAAGTTGAGTTTGCAAACGCAATGAAAGAAAGTTTTGTATCAGTGTGGGTGGATCCAACAAGTGGGTTTGGAACATTTCCTTTAGAGTCAATGAAGATGGGTATCCCCGTAATTGGTTTGACACCTAATTTAGTTCCGGAATGGATGAATGAAGATAATGGAATATGGATCAATAATGTCAATATGTTACCAGATGTAATTGCAGATGTAATACAAAATTGGTTAGAAGACAATTTAAATCCTGAATTATATAATGAAATGGAAAAAACAATAACTAAGTATACAGACGTTACTAACTTCAATGATGTGGTAATTAAAATATTTAGTGAAATGATAAACAACCGTCTTAAAAACTTTGAAGACCAATTATCTAAATTTATAACAACAGAATAATATGAAAAATAAAAACACAATCTCAGTAATTTTACCAATTAAATCGGCAGTAGCTGGTTTTTTTGAAGAGTATCTAAACAAAGCAATTGAATCGATAAAAGTTCAAAAAGAAAAATTTGACGAATTAATTATTGTCCACACAGATGAAAGTCTACTAACTAAAATTTTAGGTGAGTTTGATTTTGGGGATTTAAATGTTAAATTAGAATCGTGGACTAAAGAACCAAATTTTGCCGATCAAGTTAATCATGGTGTTAATGTATCAACATCAGAATGGATTTCTATTTTTGAATTTGACGATGAATACGCAAATATTTGGGTTAAAAATGTAAAAAAATACATAGACACATATCCAAATACTGAAGCATTTTTACCTATTGTGGTTGATGTTGACGATAAGGGAGTTTTTGTTGGATTCACTAATGAAGCATCTTTTGCCTCAAATATTTCTGAAGAAATGGGAATTTTAACAAATGAAACATTACATTCATATCAAAATTTTCAAATTTCTGGAATAGTTATTAAAAAAGACGTATTTATTGAATACGGTATGATTAAAAGTAATTTTAAATTAACTTTTGGTTATGAGTTTTTATTAAGAATGACACAAAATTCTGTCAAGTTTTTAACAATACCAAGAATTGGATACAAACACAGTAATTTACGTGAAGGTTCTATTTTTTGGAACTATAAAAATGGGGAAAACCGTTTAACTGAAGATGAGGTTAAATTTTGGATTGATTCAGCAAAAAAAGAGTATTTTTTTAATGTACAAAGAGAAATAAATTATGAACCACAAGAAATTTAATGAATAATAATGAAATTGTTATCCAAAATAGTGATGAAATTGTTGTCGAGGATAGTAATAAAATTGTTATCGAGGATAGTGATGAATTAAAAAAGAAAGGTAGAAAACCAAATCCAAATAATTATTTTGCCGAAGTTGAGGAAAACGCGGTTAGAGAATACTTAACCGCAACAACAATGGATCAAAAAAATAAAATATATAATAAGTTTTTGAAAATACCTTTAGATAAAATGATATCGTCAATTATAAGACGATATAAGTTATACAGAAAAGACATGAGTTTTGAAGAAATTCACGTAGACACACATTCATTTTTAATGACCAAAGTTGATAAATTTAAACCTTCAAAGGAAAAAAAGGCTTATTCATATTTTGGTACTATTTGTAAAAATTATTTGATGGGTCAAATAATGAAAGACCAAAAAGAAACTAACAGAAAAATATCATATGAAGATATATCTTCAGATTTACAACATACTCCTGATATGATATATCATATAGATGATGATACGTTAACAACTGAAGAAACAATTAAAAAGTTTTTAATTAAATTAAAAGATTCTATGTCTGAAAAATCCATTACTGAACAAGAAGTAAAATTAGGTCAAGCGTTGTATGATATTTTTGAAAATTATAATGATATTTTTTTAGATACAAGTAATAATAAATTTAATAAAAATATCATATTATTTGAATTACGGGAAATGACAAATTTAAGTACAAAGGAAATTAGATCCTCAATTAAAAGATATAAAAAAGTTTATTTTCAATTAGTTCAAGATTTATTAAAATAAAAAAAAAACAAATATTTATTAGTTATATGCCAAGACCAACTAAAAAAACAATTAATTTAACTAAAGATTCAATGTTATCTTTAATGCAAGAAATCTACAATGAGTTGGTTGAGCAAAGAAATACTGCCATTAGAATACAAAATAAAATGTTAACAATGATGAAAGAACCAGAAGATATGACACTTATTGGTCCTGTTATTGAAAAACAACAAAAAATAATTAATGATTGTGTTGAGAAAAAATTAACTTTATCTAAATTACAATCTACAATATGGCAAAAATCTACGGAGAAAGAAGAAGATTTTACGCTTTCTGATATGGATTTAGATGACGAAACTATTCAAAATTTAATACAAAAAGATATTTCTGATGATAAAAACTATAAAATGAAGAAATAATGGCATTAGATACGGATGATGGTTATGATAAAATAAAGAAGAATGTAAGTGTAAGTAAAAAATATGTTGAAACAAAAAAAGATATAAAAAAACTTAAAAAAAAAACTGGGGATTCATTTGAAAAGTGGGGTGGTGGTTTAGAAAATAAATTTGGTAAATACGCAAACAAACAATTAACTTCAGCGGAAAAAAACGTACAAAAATACACAAAATCAATTAAAACCCAATTTGATCAAATGTTAGAGATTAAATTTCTAACTGAAAAAAGTGGGGACACAAAAACCGCAAAATATTTAAAAAAAACTTTTGTTACTGCACTTGAACAGATAAAGCCTCAAATATTTGATATTATTTCAGAATTAGGTGTTAAAGCGGTTGGATGTGAATCTGAACAAGAGTTTCCTGCCAATACAAGCATATACATAAAAGTAGGGGCAATTGATTTAGTTGGGTTATTAAAAGAAGACCCAAGTGGAACAGTTGGAAAAATATCGTACGAAAAAAACCCTATTGTATATAGTTCAAACCCATTTTCAATGAATAAAGAGTTATATAATAGAATACAAAATATTAATGTCCCATATTCATCAGCTTCGTTTGCAGGAGTTGATTATCAAGGACCGTCAACCCAAAGTTTATTTGATATAACATATGTTGAAAGTTACGTAGACATCCCAACAGGTAATATAATTAATGGTAGTTTTTTTAAAGTTGATCTTAAACCTAGATCTAGTAATACCAATAAAGTTTCTGAATTTTTTAAAGACTACTATTCATCAATTGATATTATTGATTACCAATATTTATTCACTAATTTAATTAATCAATTAACGGGAGCAATTTCAATAGAAAAAAAAGATGGTAAAGAAAAACTGATAGACTTTACTAAATTATTATTAATTATGAAAAGAATTTTTGGTATGTGTTTTGATAATACCAAAGAAATTAACGTTTCTGGAATTGGAAAAATATCAGAGACAGACATTGTTGATGATGCGTTTTTTGAGTTTAGTGAGGTTGATTTAAGATATATCGATATGGTCGTATCGAATATAAAATTAGGGGTGGTTGAGTTTGAAGATTGTGGTAATGTTAAATTACCTGTTGATGTAAACGCTGTATTAGATACTTTAAGTAGTTTAATATTTACACCTGGAACTAACAATAATAATGAAATTAATAACGCTGCAGAAAATGTAACAAAACCGTTTGAAAGAAGAGGACTTAATTTAGATCTAAGTTTTTTAAAAGAATATCCAAGAGCATTGTTAATGACAATCCTATCGCCTAAAGTAATTTTACCAATAATGATTATGGCAAAATCGTTAGGACAAAACGCCATAGACTCAATTAATTCAATGGTGGAATTTGCCAAAAAATTTAAAACATATTTTGTAGAATTAGTTTCTAAAGTTATGGCTTTATTTGTTAAAATATTATTTAACATTATTAAAGCAGATATTATTGAATTAACCAAATCAATTATATCTGATATAAAAAGTGAGTCTATTGTAAAAAAATCATTATTAATTTTGTCTTTAGTTGCGTTAATTGCTAAACTGATTCGTGATTTTAGAGAATGTAAAAGTATTATAGATGAACTACAAGCTATTTTAAGTATGGTTCAAAAATCATTAAAAGATCAAAAAAAACCATTACCATATCCTTTATTAGTTGCGAGTAGAGTTTTATCTGGATTCTCAAAAACAAGAGCAATGATAGGGGTTATTGAAAAATTTGAGGCTTTAGGACTACCAACCGGACCTATGCCTGATGGAAGTCCAAATTTATTTTTAGCCGCTGCGGACGCAATTATTGGTGCGATAGATGAAGAAGAAACAAAAAATGGACAAGTTCAAATTGCTGTAGACCCATTAAGTCTTTTGCCAATTGGAGTTACAGTACCACAAGTTGTATTTGGAAAAAAATTATAAAATATGGAAAATAGTGATGAAAAAATAAAAGTAACTTCTAATGAAATATTGGAAATTATAAAGGAATACAAAACAAGACCAAATAAAGATTTAACTTTGGCTTTAGAATTTATTAACAAAGATTTTGAATTAACTAAAGAAAGTGTAATTAAAATGACAAAACATTTAGATAATTTAGAAATTTCTTATAATACAATTTTAAAAGAATATAAGACAAGAAATGGAAAATAATAAAATAATATTTTTTGGTAAAGTTACGGATGTTGATGATCCATTATTAATTGGTAGGATTAGAGTTGAACCAAAACAAGAAATTCAAGCTTTTATATATCCTGAAAATTGGAATGAATCAACAGATAAATGGAAAGAAACAGATCCATTAATTTTTAATCCTTTAATACCTTATTATTTAAGTATAATTCCTGCGGTGGGAGAATATGTTCACATTATTTATTCAAATAAATCGGAAACAGTTGACGCAAACAAATTTTATATTCAAGGACCGTTAAGTAGACCGTGGAATAATAAAAAAGAAGACTATAATAATTCTCAGTCAGTTTTAGCAAGTGGTGAAAAATTACAACAAGCTTATTCCCCCATAGACCCAAAGACAGGAAAAGTAATTATATCGTTAACAGGTGTTTATCCAAAACAGGGAGATAATGCAATTTTAGGTAGAGGAACCGCAGATGTTATTGTGAAAGAAAACGAAGTTTTAGTTAGAGCAGGTAAAACACTATCTTCTGGAAATAATAATATTCCCGTAGTTAGAAATGATTTAAGAAGTTTTTTACAAATATCAAGTTTTGAATTAGAAAATGTTAGTGAGGGAACCGAAGAAATAACTAATGAGTCGTTTGAGGACATATCAACAAAAACATATGTCCAATGGTCAATAACTAATTTAAATTCCACATCACTTACTTATGATGGTAAAGTAAGTGTATATTCATTACCTGGCAATAACAATAACTATAAAGTTTCAGTTATTAATCAAAGTATTGACTTACTACTTGGGCAAACTATAAGTCCCATTTATGAAATTATATTTACTGGTAAAACTTTAGAACAAAGTTCCACAATAATTAACAACTTAATCAAAGGTGTTAATGATGGTGAAATTTCTTGGGACCCTTCTTTAGGATACTCAAATCAACCTATATCTAATCAATTCCCATTTTTTTACGGACCTGATCAATCAACATATGAATATGTGGTAAGTGGATTTGCCTCATTAATAAATGCAACATCTAATATTTTACAATCAAGTAAAATAATGTTATTAAATAATAAAATATCTTTAAGTTATGCTTATGACGAAAGAGGTTTTGGGTTAGTATGGAAAAGTAATCCTTCAAAATTAGGAATACTAACCGAAATTAAAACCACTAAAGTAGATAAAAGAAATTATTTAGTTCAACCAATTACATACTCTGTTTTGGGTGGAGATAAAGTTTATTTTTTAACAAACAAATCTGATGAAAAGTTTAAAATAGATCTTAAAGATACTCTTTATGGTATTCCCCAATCCAAGTTGGCAATAGAAATACATGAAAGAACAAACTCAATGGTAAGAGGTGAAGAACTTATGTTTTTATTAAATCAAATAGTTGATTTTATGTTAACACATGTTCATCCTTTTCCTGGCTTACCTCCAATCAAAGAATACCCAAATCAAGGAGTTTCAAGTAAAAAATTACTAGAAACAATTAATAATGCTGAAAATAATATTCTAAATCAAAATATCCGACTTAATTGATATTTATATAATAAAAGTATAATGTCAATTAATAACTCATATTTTAGTAGAAATAATACTATCATTTATAATGATTTAACAAATACGGGAAGAAACCCCGTTACAGAATTATATTATGGTGAAGACGGGATTGTTAATCCAAGAGGTTTTAGTCGATTTATTTTTGATATTGATTTAAGTTTATTAATTGAAAAAGTTAATAATGGTATTGTATCAACAGGGTGTACATCAGCAATGACTCACACATTGAATATGACCAACACATCATATTTTGATAAAGACTTTTTAAACACATCAACATCACAAGGTAGATATCGGGCAACATCATTTGATTTATTCTTATTTAGAATACCCCCCAATAATAGTACAATACCCCCAACCCCACAAATTTGGGATGAAGGAGTAGGGTATGATTTTATATCGGCAAATACCCCCATTCCTAATGATAAAAATTATTCAGATAGACCATCTAATTGGTCAGCAATTACAACAATAGATACTTGGGAAGAACCGGGAATTTATAGTAACACTAATAGTGGTTCATTTAATTATAATTCATTACAAGTTATAGACACCCAACATTTTGAATTTGGGGATGAAAATATTGATTTTGATATGACAAATGAAATAAACTCAATATTAAACGGATCAATTACAACACCTGTTGGTTGGGGTATTGCATACCTACCTCAAGTTGAAAGTTTATCAGGGACAACAGGAACTTATTCTGTTGGATTTTTTACTCGTCATACTCAGACATTTTACGAACCATATCTACAAACAAATTATAATGATCTAATTGAAGACGATAGAAATATGTTTGTTTTGGGTAAAATTAATAAACTGTATCTATATGTTTATGAAGATGGTGATTTTAAAAATTTAGATTTTAATCCATTTGTTGAATTACGGGACACATCTTGTACCGCAATACCAGGTTTAACAGGACTAACAACTTGTCGTAGATCAAAAGGGGTTTATGAAGTTATTATTCCCCCATTAATTGGTTACAAAACTCCTTGTACGTTTACTGATGTTTGGAGCAATTTATTTATTAATGGTTTTCCATTACCTAATATTACAAATGAATTTACAATCTACCCACTACATAAGTCTTTACAGATTGGTACTCTATCTCAAGACCCATCAATATATGGGTTTGATTTCTATGGAATTAAACAAGATGAAAAGATTTTAAATACGGATGTTCGTAAAGTGGGGGTAATTATTAAAAAGGCTTATACCACTAATCAACTATTACTTAAAGTAAAAGCATCGTATAGAATTTATGTTAAAGAAGGATCTACGGAAGTTCAAGTTCAAGATTGGACAAAAATTAATAGAACACCTAATGAGTATTATTTTATGTTTGACACAAGAGATAAAATACCTAATGAATATTTTATTGATATTAAAGTGTTATCAAGCGGAGAAGTTAATACTTATAAGAAACAAATAAAATTTCAAATAGTAAATAAAAAATAAAAAAAAACAAAAATTATGGGACGCGAAGAAGGATTAACAACAACAAGTGCAAACACAAACACCACAATTTGTGTTCAAATATGTACTACTGGTGACACAGGTTCCACTGTAGTATCGGTAGAACCACAACACCCAACTTGGAGTTCCCAAGATGGTGGTGATGTAGTACAATTAAACATGACCCTCATTGGGGGTAACGGATTAAATTCTTAAGATATGAATTTAGATTATATTATTAGAAAAGTTATTAGAGAGACTCACGAAGAAAAATCTCAAAGATATATGTTCTTTTCTAATTTAGAACAAATGAGAAGACAATGTGATTTATTATTAGATTTCGATCGTAATATGGTTGAATCTATTTTAGATAATGGACATGATTGGGCTCAAGATCATATTTCTGAAGCTAAAAACAATATGGATCAAGTATTTGATTTCATGATGAATGAATCAAAAAAAGACGGTATGGAATTGTCTATGAATATTGACGATAAAGATATGTTTATGTCGGAAGGTAGAAAAAAGAACCGAAAAAAAACAGGAACACCTCTTTGTGCTAGAGGTATTGCATCTGCAAAGGCAACATATGACGTATATCCAAGTGCTTATGCTAATGGTCACGCTGTTCAAGTATGTAAAGGTTCAATTAAAGGTCTTGATGGTAAAACACATTGTTCAGGAGCTTATTGTTAAAAATATTTTTTTTATTCAAATAATTTATATATATTTGTACAAACAAACAATATATAGATATGAAAAATAAAATAAAAAGATTTTTTAATAGATTAAAACTTAAATTTTACATTTGGTCAAAAAGATCTTCAAGTATTATACCAACTTATCAAAATGAAATCCTATCATATGAAAAGACGTGTTTTAAAATATGTCTAAAAATAATTCAACATAAAGATACGGAATTTATGATAGCCCCAATGTCTGATAAACGTTATCTTAAAAATGACGATATGAAAATTTTCATAACAATGACAGATCATAGGGTTGAGATCACTAATCACGTTTATAATTATAATGTTAAACTACATGATAGGGATTGGGAAAGATTAACATATATTTTTGATCTTGAAGCGGATAAGAGAAGACTTAATTATGAGGGTGAGGTTAATTCACAAATCACTAACTCTCTACACAATATCTTAGAACGAGTTTCTAATTTCGATTAAAATTTTATCAACCAAAGAATCTACGGATTCTTTTTTTGTTTTATATGATGTCATTATTGGTTTTTGACCTTTTCCTGTTTGAGTATCTTTTTTCTCGGCGGTTCTTTTTTGTTGACATGCGGATCTTTTTTGTGAATCACTCATTTTACCTGCAACTCCAGCCGCCCTACATTTAGGGTAAGATCCTTTAGATGTATCTTGTCGTCCACATGGAGGATGTTTACCGTCAACTTTACTACAAATGTTAACCCAAGGACCTTTTGGTTGAGAAGATCCTTTAGACTTATTCTTTTTACCAAACCAAACTGCAAGATCTTCTAATACCGTATCTTCAGTTATTTCAACCCACTCCTTTATTGGAACAATTGTTAATTTTTTACCTGGCGTTTGATTTATAATATTACCATCCTCATCGCTTGATGTTGAGTTTGGGTGTTTTGTAATATAATTAGTGATTTTTTTGGCTTTAGATTCTATTTTTTTAATCTGTTTTTTTGTTTCATCCATAGATCCATCATAACTATCAAATTCTAACATAGGGTTATCGTAATTAGATACGGGAATTGTGAAAGGTCCATTTTCAGAATTTTTAAATTTTCGTACACCCGGTTGTAACGGAGCAACATATGAACCTCTACCTCCAGAACTATCTGAAGTTGCTTCTTGTAATATTTTTTTAATAATTTTACTAAGTCTATCCATTTGATTATATTACATAAATATCTTATATTTTAATTATGGAAAAAGAAAATATAAATTATGGTAATTTATTTGGAACAATTGATTTGATTAGCGAACAACACTTGGATATTATTCTCTTATCTATGGATAAAGACCATTCAATATATTATTTAGTTGAGGCGGTTAAGGCAGCACATAAACGGGGGTCGTTTACAATTGGTGAATCTGAAGTTATATCAAAATCAATAAGAGTGTTATCAAAAATTGAAGAACCTACACAAACTAATGAGAAATAAAAAAGGAGACAATTACTTGTCTCCTTTCTCTTATTCGGTATTTAATTGATTATCTCAATTCTCTTAAATCGAATGTACGAACACCATCAACAGTAATACGTCCATAAAAACGGTTGTTGACCATCTTTTTTGCGTATCTCGTCATTATTCCTTTGATCGGAGTAAAGTTGAACGGATTGTACATTGTAGGTGTTAATTGTAGAGGTACGTACGGTGCGTAGATGTAACCTGTGTCTAACAATGATGTTCCTTTGTGTCCAATCAAAACTTGGTTTGGTGGGAAGTAAGGATCACGATAAACTTGGTAACGTCCTGCAAGAGTACCTACTCTTTCAATACCCATGTTATACTGATCTTGCTCAGGAGATGCGTTAGATACGTGGAAGTATTCTAAATCATCAAAGATTGCAGAAACCTCAGAAGAAACAACAATCCAGTTAGCTCCACCTCTCAAAGTTGATTTGTGGATTTGTGCTGACAATTGGTTAATTGCTGTAATCAAAGTTTGGTTCCAGTCTTTTTGAGTATAAGAAGTTTGGTTAGCAATTCTTCTCCATCCGTTGTAATCCCAACGTAGGTTCCAAGCCGCTCCACTTCTTAAATCACGAAGTATTTCACGGTCAATCTCAGCTGCAACTTGCTCAGATAACAATGCAGTTAACTCAGCTTCAGCGTCGATGTTATGGAATGCTGCAACGTCTTGAGCTAACTCAGGAGACCATTGTGCTCTTAATTTTCTTTCTGTAACAGATACAGTAACTGAATCTAAGTCGAAAGAAACCTCACCGATTTGATCTGCGAATTCCAATTGTTCATATCTTCTAAATACTGAAACAAAAGAAGTACCAGATGCTCCTGAATAAATTGTAGTACCTGTGTAACCATCTAAAGATGTTGACTCACAAGTAGCACATATAGGACAAGATAAATCAACTTCTAAGTAGATACATCCATCAGCAGAACATACATTTTTGAATGATCCACCGTTACCTGTATTACCAGGTGTTCCAGATGGAGATCCACCAGGGAAATAAGTTTGTGTTGTGTTACCGTATTGTACAATACCTTGACCATATTGTTGAGTAACAACTCTGAACAACAATGGAACTGATACACCACCTGAACTAATAACATTACATGGAGTAGATGACGCAGAAAAAGCAGTTAAATCAGCATAAATTTTAAGACTTGCTAAGAAAGTCTCAGAGTCCATTTCATTTCCATCAGGTCCGATTAATTTACCAGCTCCTGTGTCAGCAAAACCACACATTTTAAGGATTAGTTTTCTTTGGTTACCAGCTGCGATTTCAACACCATTTGCTGGTACACCACCATTAACAGTTGCGTCAACTAATCCCCCGTTTGACCATGCTTGGATCAATGTACTTGCTGTAACTGCTGACCATTGACCTTTAGAGTAATCAAATAATCCTGGAGGATCTAAATCTGCTGCACTACCTTCATAAAATAAATCATAAAGATTTTTTCCGAATGCTCCTGTATTTGATCCGTATCCTGCTCCTATTCCTGAGTTACCTGAACCACTAAATGTTGGTCCGCCCGGTGCTCCGATTGGCGCGAAGTGAGTTCCAGACGCATTTGCCGTACCACCATTATAACCTTGAATTTTAGGTACAAAGAAGAACAATTTACCAATTGGTAAGTTCATTGCTTGTACAGATACTATTTCGTTAGCCAATAATTTAGAGAAAACTCTTCTTACGATAGGGAAAACAACTGTTTCAAATGCTCCATTGGAACCTTCAGAAGTTGCTTCGTTAATCAAGAAAGAAGCTTGGTTTTCATATAACTGTGCTACATTTTCTTTTAGGTGACCTCTAAGGCCTTCAAGGAATCCTAATTTATCCCATTTGTTAATTGTGTCTTCTTTGATAACTTTAAGGTGTTTTAACCCGATATTACCAACAAGACCTGATTCTAATAATGCTCCCATTTTTTTGGTTTTTTATTTTTTTTAGTTTATTTTTATTTTTATTTTATTTTTGACATTAAATCTTTCATTCTTAAGAATTGAGGATTTTCATATGTTTTAGATTCAATTAAATTAACCGCAGATCCCGATGTTGGGGTTTTTTGAACGGTTCTTTCAAATGTCTCATTAACAAAATGACTCTCTTTACCTACGTTTGAAAGTTCGTCTTTTACTACTTTATACAAATTTTTAGATTCTTTAAGTGTTTCAACGGTATCAAATCTTTTTAAGATATTAATTTTTTCTTGTTTTGTTGTTGAGTGTTCAGTAAATAAACGAGTGGCATAAGCCAAGTTTGAATTAAACACCGCAACTTCATTTAATTTATCTCTAAATACATTCAATGCGTTTCTGTACTCTTCATTTTTTTCTCTAAGAATTTGTAATTCGGAATTACTAACACTTTCATGAGTTCTAACTCTTAATTTAGGTAAACTTTTTCTGTTCGGACTATTTCTACTTCCATTACCTAACGTACGTGCAGATTCTTTAGTTTCAATTTTCTTAACAGGTGTGTTTTTACCTTTTTCCATGTTTTCACCTTCCTTATATTCAAATTTTGGTTTACCCATACCAACACCTCTGGTTCCTTGTTTCATTTTTGTTTTGAACCCGTCACCTTGGTTTGGTTTTTTATCGTATTTAAATTTTGATGAATTACCCATTCCAATACCTTTTGATTTAAATTTAGATTTAGATTCAACAACAAATTCGTCATCATCCTCATCTTCATCACCAAATGGATCTTCATCTTCATCTTCGTCTTCGTCTTCAGGATCGATTTCCATATTAAAACGTTCCATCATTTCAGGATCAAATATTTCATCATTTTCCTCTTCTTCTTCTTCATCAAAGTTATTACCCATATTAAAACGTTCCATCATTTCAGGATTAAATTTTCCTTTTAAATGACTTTCATACGAATCTTCATCATCATCAGTATCATCTAGTTCAACTTCATAGATAGTTTTAGTATCTTTGTCTTCGTCTTCGTCTTCGTCTTCTTCATCAAGATAGAATTTATCATCATCTTGCTCAGATTCACTTAGTTGTATAACATACTCAACGTCGTTATTTTCATCAGATAAATGTATCATTCCTTCTTCTTTTTTTACAATTACCCCATCTTCAGGACCCATAGCTCTAAACACTTTTAAAACGTCTTCGGTCGATGCGTCTGTTAGGTCAATTGTTTCATCGTCTGCATCTAGGTCAAGTTCATCTCCCATATCTACATCCAAATTATCAACGTCATCATCAGATACGTCAGTATCATCAAATTCGGCATCTACTTCAATCTCATCTTCGTCTTCTTGTTCGTTAAGAGATTCTTTTACTAATGATCTGATTTCTTCCTTCATTGTAGAAGCAAGTATTCCTTTTGCATTTTCGTTAATAACTTCTTCCAAATTTCGCATTTGTAAGAAAGTATCTTCAACTAATGATTTTTGTTTGTTCATTATAGTTTGGTTATTTTACAATATAAATAGTGTGGTTTTCAAAAAAATTCAATTTTTATTAATTTTATTGCAAAAAAAATGGAGATATTTAAAAATACCTCCAATTTAAAAAATTAATTAGTTTAAAATTTATTTAATTACTTCATCAATTTTACTTTCAGTTATGGATGTGATTCTCCAATCCATTGTGTAATGTTCATAAACTTTTGTTACTTTAGATTCGACATCAGTAGGGGAGTAACCCAATACTAATTTTTCTTCTCTAACTTTTTTAACTTTTCCTGATTCGTTATCTAACAAATCTGATGTGATCTTCGCCACAAAATACTTTTCTCCTTGTTCCATAGTTTAATTATTTATTATTTTTTTAAATAATCGGATAATCTTTTCATTAAGTCAAGCGATTTGTTACCAGAATCCCCAATATTTCTTTCAACGGACATCTTTTTTTCTTCATCTAAGTTTTCTTCATAATTCATTCTCTCATTTTTATCTAAGAATAGATACGCTCCAGGTGTTGATGGAGACGAAACTAAATCAAAACAAATTAATTCAAAATCATCTTGAACCTCATTTTGGTCACCCACTTTTTTAAGTGATCCCACACCACGAGAAGAAATTCCTAAAGTAACTCCTTGTCGTAAAAAGTTTGCCGCTAGGTCTCCTTTTGTTGATACAATACCTCTTTCATGAAATCCAGGACTTGTAAGTAATTTTAATTTCCCCAACAATACAGGACCCTCCCACCATACTTCAGTAATTAGGTGAGAAACTCTATCTAAATCAATTAAAGATGACTCAGGGTGATTAAGTTCAGATAAAGAAGTTCCTTTCTCTATCATCTTCTTATAATTTTCAGATTCTCTTTTTAATATTTTTTCAGGATATACTCTACCATTTCTATTTGGTGTATCGTATTTTTGTAATACGGCATAGAATTCAAATGGTTTAGAATGGTCAATCATATTTCTTGACTCATTTAATGTACTTAAATTACGACTCTCATTTGGATTAATATATCCAGCGTCATATTCAATAAGAATTCCTTTTTTATTAGATTCTTGTGGACCTAAAATTTTATAACCGTTCATAGTATTTTTTTATTATAAATACTAAACTTTTTCGGTTTTTACTTTAATAGGTTTAACATTGCCTGTTTTTGTTAAATAAAATTTAAAGTATTCATTATTATATAAGATATCATTATATATTCCTTTTATAATTTCTTTTAATTTACGTTTAAGTAATAAACCTTTAAAATCCATTTCATTAATTAAATAAATATTTATTTCTACATTCATAAATGATTTCTTTTTTATTGATAGTCCACTTGTTCTAAGATCCGTATCAACAATAAACTTATCATCAAAAAAATTTTTATCTATGTGATTATATATTGAATGCTTTATAGACCTGTTCATATTTAAAACCACTCTTGCCCAATTTTCAACATCATATTTTGGTTCGACCCAAGTCTGTAAATTTAAGTAAAGTGATTTAAAGTTTTTGGAATCTACTGTTCCATAAGTAATTTTTGAGTTTTTGAATCCACTCATTTTTGCGGTTTTCCCTTTTTTCATTTGTATTTTTCATAAAAACAATGTTTATTTTATAAAATAATAAGCATTTATCTGATATATATCAAATATAAAATAAAATATAAAATTAATATATGTTAATAGTACATGTTAAAAAAAATGGGGGGATTGAAAGGGCTCTTAAAGAATTAAAGAGTAAGATAATTAAAACAAGACAAAATTCTAATTTAAATAAAAGAAAAGAATTTACTAAAAAATCTGTGAAAAATAGGGAAGTGTTAAATAAAGCCATTTATCGTCAAAAGTTAAAAGATAACGATTAAAGATTTTCATTTAATTGTTGTAGTTTAATATAGTTTAAGGTATCAAATGATTCGGTACTAATTTTTTCAATTGTTTCATCGATTCTTTTTATAACTTCTTCATCATTATCATCTTCTTGAAGTTTTTCTAACTTAGAAATTATTTTATCTTTTAATGAATCATAGTTTTCTTTTAATTTATTTGTATCGGAAGATAAAAGTGTTTTTAATTTTTTTTGGTCAGATTCACTAAGATTGGTAATATAATCTTTAATTGTTTTATTTGCAATGTTTACCATGGTATTTAATGGTATATTAATAGGTTCTTTTTTATCCTTTGGTATTTTTGTTATATTTTCTAAAATTATTTTTTTACTTGTAATTTTTTCTTCTAATTTAGTAATACCATTTGAAAATAAATCATCAATTACATCATATTCATTATTATAATCAGATCCATAAACCCAATCTGTTATGGGTTTAATGTCCTTATTTGATATTTTATTTATTGTGTTTTCATAAATACTTATACTCTTATTAATAAATTCGTTAGCAATTGATTCACTCAATCCCTTGTTTGAATTTAATTCATCATAAAGATAAAAAAGTTTGGATATGTTTTTATTTTTTAAAACAACTGAATTAAATTTTAATATTTCAGTCTTAGTTGTGTTGTTTTTATACGACTCAACTAACTTATTTTCTATTTTTGATTTTAATTTTCCGAATCTCATAATTTTTTTATTATAAATATCAATCTCTTAGTAATTTGCTCAATTCATTTTCCATTGAACCTAAAGAATTTTTACCTTTAGATAAGTCAATGTACTTATCACCATAAATATCATCATTCTCTAATAGAATATTTAAATTATCATTTTTTTTATTTTCAGGTAATGTTTCTTCTGCGGGTGGTGCTGGTTCAGAAGGTTCTGCCCCACCACCAAAATCAGGTAACGAACCACCACCACCACTTGGAGGAGGGGCAGGAACATCTGATGGGGGATTTTCGGTAGATCCCGATTTAGTTTTATATAGTCTATCAACAATATCAAACATACCGGTATGTGTAATAACTGTTGCGGTATTTACCAATTCTGCTGCAACAGCTCTTTCTAATCTTTGTTGTTGAGTATCTAATTTAATATCTTCATCAGAGAATCCAAAAATGTGTTTCTTAGCCCAAGTTGCTGAGGTTGGTGATAATGTATTTGGTATTTCAGTTACCAAATCTTTATACAACAAAACTTTTTCTTTCCAAACATCAATCATTAATAAATCTGCTTGTTTTGACGGGTTTGTTAATCCTAATGTAAAGTTTTGTAATTCATCTTCAAATCCTAAAATAAATAAATGTACAATTGCAATTTTATTCATTTCTGAAATCATTGCTTTTTGAATTTTGTTAATTGTTCTTGCAAATCTTATATCTTGTAAGGATAAATTTTTACCGTCACCAACAACCTCCTCAAATCCTAAATAAGCTTTTGGTACCCGTAAGGCGGTAACCAACTTTTTTTGAATATATTCAATATCCGCAATTTCAGATAAATTTGTTGCTCCAGGTAAAGTTTCAATTGGCATTGTTTGAGTCACATCACGAACAGGAACAAAGTAATCCTGATCTACCGCCATTTGATTAAATCTTAAATCCACGTTACCCGTTTTGTTATCAACAATTTGGTCACGTTTAAACTTATTCGCAACACGTTGTACGTATGCTTCAACATCTTTATCATCCATATTACCAACAAACACTTTAAACACCCTTCTTTCAGGTGCTCTTGAAGTTCTATAGATTAACATTGCGTCTTCAGATAACAATAGTTGTTTCCATATTCTTCTTGCTTTTTCTAACATTGATGTACCATAAGGTAATTTTCTGTCATCTCCTAGTAACCTAAAATGGGCAACCTCCCAACTATTAAATTCCATATCTTTTACTTTCCAATGGAATCTTAATCCTTTATCTTTTGGGTCTACTTCCGCATTAATTGATTTTGCTGCCATACCCCTTTCCAAACGTTCTATTTCAATGTTTGGTAATTGCATACATCCAACAACTCCTTTTTCTGAGTCTAATTTTAGATAAACAAAATTGTCACCATATTTACAGGTATTTCTTGTCCACATTTGTAAATTAGTATTAATATCTAACACATTATTAAATAAATCTGTTAATATACCTTTTACTCTTTTTGATTCAGAATATATTTGTAATATATAACCGTCTTGATTAGGTGTGGTCGACTCTTCAGCATATATATCTAAAGCGGTGGATATCTCAGGAGTAAATTCCATTGATTCATAATCATAAAATGATGCCAGTCTTGTTGGTTCATAATAAATCGCTTGAGTATATAAATTATTTTCTATTTTTGCCCATTGACCCGACAAATACATAGATTGTTGTGCCTGTAGTTTTTCTTTTTCGTATTCCTGTTTATCAGTTGTTTTTAGTAATTCTTTCTTATCTAAAGAATATGTTGGCAAATCTTGACCTAAAAGTGAATTTGGTCCAAATGTTTTTGATAACCTTTGCCATATTGTAAGATTTTGATTGTTATTTTCCATATTAAAAAATTAAGTATAATGATAAATATCTAAATAGTTTGTCTTTTTACTTATTAAACCGTATTTGAGTTACAAATTTTAAATACTTATCTTCACCAACAATGATTGGGGACATATTTTTAACATGGACCTTGAGAAGTAAAAATCCCACTACTTTGTAAACCATAACTAATACCATCTGAATAATATCCGTCAACTGCTAGTGTAGTGCAAGAGTCATCTGTATAGACTGCAAACGCAACGTCAAGTCTACAAGTAGTTACAAGACAAGGGACACTTATATAGTATGTTGATTGTGGAGCACCACATGGATCGTCAAAGATATCATTGTAACCCAATTGAATTTCACAACAACTAGTTAATACTAATGTATTACAAATTACTTGAGGTGAAACTGGAGTAACATTTGTGGAAGCAGAAAAAGGATTATAACATACAGTATATCCAGTAGTACTAGGTCCACTTGTTCCACTTATTTGTCCGTAAGGGTAACAACATGAGTAATATGAGTATACGGTGTCCTTTGGTATAGTCCCTTCAACACAATTAACGGGTGTTTCAGTTGGTGTTGGTGTTGGTGTTATAGTTGGTGTTGGAGTATTGGTTGGACTTTCAGTTGGAGTTTGAGTATTAGTTGGTGTGATAGAAGGAGTAACTGTATTAGTTGGAGTTTGAGTATTAGTTGGTGTTACACTTGGTGTTACGGTAGGTGTTGGTGTTAAAGTTAATGTTGGAGTTAGAGTTGTTGTTACAGTTGGTGTTGGTGTTGGACAAATTTGGCTGCAAACGGCAACAAAAATGGCCCCTACAGTATAAGCCGAATAGACATCAAGACAGTAAAGTAATGTTGTACTACCACCTGTAGGTATTGTTTGAGTTCTTGATATACCACAACAATCAAACCAATTGACGTTAAATGAGGATCCACTATTATTATCATATCTAGCATATAAACAACGAGGTGAATTTGTTGGGGTTATAGTTGGTGTGGGAGTTTGAGTAGGTGTTTCTGTTGGTGTTTGAGTATTTGTTGGTGTTTGAGTATTTGTTGGAGTTACACTTGGTGTTACGGTATTTGTTGGAGTTACAGTATTTGTTGGAGTTACAGTATTTGTTGGTGTTACAGTATTTGTTGGTGTTGGTGTTACAGATGGACTTGGAGACTCTCTATGT
>Ga0208975_1000074_pt1 | contig 48537 bp, 53 predicted proteins | sample GreLakmeER78MSRF_FD_187700 | JGI IMG/M metagenome (GOLD analysis project Ga0208975, IMG submission 187700) | Freshwater lentic microbial communities from great Laurentian Lakes, MI, USA - Great Lakes metaG ER78MSRF (SPAdes) | ecosystem: Environmental > Aquatic > Freshwater > Lake | place: Great...
ATATACTATTTTTGTATTTTTAGGAATAATTTTACATTCAGTTCCTGTCCAGTATTGTCCTTCAGGACAACCACCTTCTTTAGGAGAAAAAATTATTTTTTGTTCTGACTCTCCACCTTTTTTAGCATGTACTAAACCTTGACCACCATATTTCATTACACCTTCTGCACCTTCTTCTTCTTTTTTATTTTCATTTTTAGATATGTTGTTTAACATAAATAAAATTTCTTCATCAGTAAATTCAAGTCTAAGATCTTCAATGGGACCCATCATTCGGTTATCTTCACTTTTAATATATTCTTGAAATTTTTCTGGAGTTAGCTGTTCTATAAAAGGGTCATATATATCTTCTTTTTTTGCATTGTATCTAATTTCACCAAGTCTAGCTCTAACTTCAGTAGGATTAGAAATATAATTATGACCTAGTTCTTGCCAAGAATTTTTATAAGCATCAGTGTACTCTTTAACATTATTCTTGTAATAGTTTTTAAGATAATCAAAAGATGTTTTAAATTTAGGATCATCAGGTAAAATATTATCACTAATTACCGCTTGTTTTATTTCTTCATCAGTAGGCATTTTAAAACTAGGATTATTTTTTAATATAAGATTGTAACCTTCAGCATCTTTATAATTAGCAGCTCTATTTTGAGTAATATATTTTTGATCTAAAATGGGTATAGCTCTATTAAATACTTTTTCTTCATCTTTAGGGAATCTTGGATCTTTGTATTTCATCCAACTTAGTGTACTTGTTCCTAGTGGTTTATCTGATGAGTGCAAACCTTCATGTACATATATAGAACTTCCCAATCCAAAACCACTTGGGAACACATCTATTTGTCCAGTGTCACTATATGACCCACTATTAGACCAAGCTGCTGGAGCTTCTGTACCATATTTTGTAGTTTCTGAATTTATAATATTTAATTCAGGCATAGAAGCAATATTTTGCTTTCTAAGTTTTGTAAGAACATCTGCATTTTTTTGATTACCCTCATAACTATTAAGAACCATTTGATTATACATTGGTGAATTATGCCAATCATTAACAAATTGTATACCTTCATCAAAATACTTAGGTTCATCTATTAAAGCTTGTTTATATTTTTTGTTTTGTTCTTCTTTCAAAAACTTTTTAGAATTTACACACTCTCCTGTTACAGGATGTTTTTGAAATCCTTCAGGACAAGGGTCATCATCTTTTGCAAACTCATTAAGTCCACCACCTTCTGCAGCTTTTACTAAACCTTTACCAGGACACTTATGACAATCATAAATATCTTTACCACCATCTGCAGCTTTCCATTCCCAACCACAATTACCACACTTGATAGTTTTATCTAATAGACCACCACCCATTTTAGCAAGTAATGTTTCTTTTACTTCTGTACCAGGAAATTTATAATCATATCCAGGATACATCACTTGTTCATTACCTAGATTATCTACACCATAGATTGGTCCCTTTCTTAAAGGGCTACCATCTCTTTCTTTCATAGTAATAAAACCAGATGGTATAATGTTTTCATAATTATTAACATCAGGGCTATCTATTCTGAATCCTTCTGTAGAGAATATCCCAGTAGTGTAAGTAAACATTTCATTTGGACCACCCGGTAATCCTCTACTTTCTTTATGTTGTATCTTCTTCTCCATTATCTCATTGATAAAAGTAATTTGGTGTTATTCAATCTCAATAACATCTTTCTATTTTCTGATTTAACCCTTCTTAAAATAACATTATTATAATAATGTCTAAACTTCTTATGCTGTAGTGGAGCTTTATTATAATTTAAGTTTATAGTATTTAAAACTTTAATATATCCATTAGGTTGTGTATCCCATATTGCTTGTTCAGCATTTGTAAATTCTCCTCTATCATTAGTGATATCATAGAACTGATTGAATCTATATTTCTGTTCTACTTTAGAACATAGTATATTTATATTATTCAAGTTGATAATAGGATAACTCAATTCTAATATAGGATTGTTAAATGGTGTTGGAGTTAATTGTAATAACCCAGACACTTGCTCATTATTATAAATGATTGCTTGATCAAAGTTAAAGTCTAAATCTTCCCATCTATCATCATTACAAGCATAACCCATATCACCTTTGTATACATAATTTTCCAATTGATATTCCATACTTCTAACAGTGTTAACCATTTGTCCTGTATTAGAAACCAATTCTACTTCCCATGGATAATCAGTACCATAAAAATTAGCAAAACTATCACACCTCACATTGTGTCTCCAAAATGAACCCACTTTATAATTAGGTGGTGTAGATTGATATTGAAAAAAATTACACATTTGTGGATCTGGATTTATATATGTAGGATTTCCAAGTAAATAAACATCATCACAATTTCCTGTTGTAGTTGTTGTTGTACCTACAGGAGATGGTGGACATGCACATGTTACTTTTCTACATACAGGTGGTGTAATATCATCACATACACCTGTTGGTGATGTATAAACACTGGTTGTTGGATTATAAAATACTTTTGTATATCCAGGAGCACAATCACAAGTAAATGGAATTGAACAAACAGATCCTGCAATAGCAGTTGCTACAGCAGTAAAGGTTGCAGGTACAGATGCATTAATTCCAAATTGATATCCATCAACATTTACAGGTCCTGGTGTACAAGATATATTAGCTAATACAGAAGGATTAGATGGTACAGCACTATTTTGTCCACAAAATAATGCATATACTCTTTGATTTGCTGGACCAGTTGCACTTGGTGAAACACCTGTGCCCTGATAAGGACAACCAATATTACCTGGATCACTTGTTGTGTCTGTAACTAATATAATAATTTGTCTAAAAAATGGTTGTGCACTTCTATCACCTAATTGACTACCTGCTTTATTATTTAATAATGTTTGAGCACTAGACATACCTAATGAAACATTTGTTCCTCCATTTAGCCAGTTTGCATTATACCATGCTGTAACTTGTGCATTAGTAACAGTGTTACTCATTGACCAAGTGCCTCCTGCTGGATTAGGTATAGGATAATTTACATTATTAGAACTCCATGATGTAAAACCAATCTGCATTGTACCAGCAGCCATTGGTGTAGTTATATTTGGATCATTTAAAAATGCAGTTAACCATGCTGGTTGTGCTTGTCTTGCACCATTACCAAGTGTTGAACCAGATGTATCCATTGCAATAACAATATCCACTAAACATTCAGCTGGTCCACCATTAATAACTGCATTAATTTCATTTACTGTAACAAGTGCCCGTTCATTAATATTAATTGATTGTTCACATAAGCCATTAGTAGCATTGAATGTATAACCTGGAGGACATTGTGGTATAGTAGTAGTTAATGTTTTAGTAGTAAAGAAATGATTAATACTAGGCAATGCAAATTCTGGATGCCAATCATGGAATGATATCCAAGCTTTAGATTTGGGATCATAACTTACAGTCCAAGAACAATCATCAAAATATATTGGGTCACCTAATGTAATAGGATTACCTAATAAAGCAAATCCTCTTTGCTCACTATATCCAACATCAGCAATATATGCAGATTTAACTCTATAGTCTTTTTTCATAAAATAAACTATATCATCATTAGGATCATAGATTGTTTGACAACCTACACCAACCACAGCATTATCAGATAATGGTGAATCTTCTAATGCAGGATATTGTTTAACCAATTGAGATGGTAAGTATTTATTAAACCACCATTTCATTCCAGCATTAGATATTGGATCTAATGTTTGACCAGTAAAATGAAATATTTTACCTTGAGCTTGGGATATAAAGAACAAACCTACAGGTGTATTCATAACACTTCTTAAACTCTCACATGAACCATATTCATTTGATAAATCTGAATTAACAATATTTTGGAATGGTTGACTAAACAATCCTCCATCACCAATTGTAAGTTTAGTATCTAACTGTGTTTTTAAAGTATCCAAACCTTGAAACATTTGTGGAGATAAAAAAGGAAAAAATATAATAGCACCACTTTTATTAATAGGTTTAATTACACTTACTTTATTTTTAAAGTCTTGATAATTAAATGGTAAGAAAACTCTCCAAAAATCTTTCTTAGATTCTTTCTGTGCTTGTAATGAATAGATTAATCTTTTTGGATAACTAACATAACAATTAGCAGCAACTAATGGATCATAGTATCTTGGCTGAATTTCCCCAAAGCTTCCTAATTGAGTTACAAATTTAGATGGACTTAATGATTCATCATATTTATAAAAGTTATCTTTCTTTTCTAACTGTGCATGAAATAATTCATCTACATCATTGTAACCATATACATCATAAATTCTAGCTTCTGCTCTATCTTCCCAATCTCTATTAGCTAAGTTTATTTCAGACTCAACAAAGAAATCTAATATACCATTAGAATGAGAATACATATAAGCATATCTCATTGCAAATTTAGGATTAGGATCCCCAGCAGCACCAAAGATTGCACTTATACCACTAGCACAACTATTTGATCCTCTATCTAAATAAAATAAATCACTTGGATAAATAGCATTTAAAGAACTGGTAGTTACAAGTGTAAGAGAAGCAATTTCACCAGCCATAGCACTCATGTCAAATTTTTGAGAATTTAACCAAAATCTTGGGTATGGAACATTAACATGTTGAGAATAATCATATGTAAACTCATCAGGTTGTCCTAATAAATATTGAGCAAATATGGGCATTATAACTTTTTCAGTATATCTTGTAATAAAAGTATCACCACTAAATATAGCTGCACTAGAATATTTAAATGCATTAGGTTTTGTAGGATCTAAATATTCTACACAACCTCTCATTTGTATTTGCTTTATACCATCTAATTGACCATACTGATTATCAAAATTAAATTTGAGAGCACCGTAATAAGCAGATATAGGTCTTTTTTGTTTAGTTGTTGGGTTAGTTAAATAACTACCAGAATAAGTATTAACTGTACCATTTGAATTTACATCTCCACCAATTGTAAATCTAGATGTATCAATTACAGTTGGCTCAGTAACAGCTTTATCTAAAGAAACTGCTACAGTAGTTGGTCTAAATAAATTATTAATTTTATAATTACCATTATCAAATGATTGAAATGACTGACCTAAATAATTTGAATCTGTATTTTTAATTCTAAATAATCCTGTACTAATTTTAGTAAATGAATTAAAAAATCCATAAGAGTTATATTTAAATACAAAATCAGATTTATTAATTAAGTTATAAATTAATTCTAGTATTTCATTTCCACCAATTGCTATATTAGTTCTTGACATTGTAAAAGCAATGAAAAGTCTTATAATCATTGGTAATGATGATTCAGATGAATCATTAGATTGCATATTATCTATTGAACCACCTAACATACCAGGAATATTAGCAGCATTAGTTTGAATTACAGAATTTGCCATATCTAACGCATATGTTGCTGAACCACCAACATAAAGATCTGCTAAACCAATTGCATTACTAAGTAATGTATTTAAAGCTATTTGAGCTCCATTACCCGCATTGGCAGCAACACCAACACCAATAGAATATCCAGCTTGAGCTATACCAGGAGAACTTCCTACACCTGCAGGACCAGCAAAATTAGAACTTGCAGATGTCATATTTGCTTTAGCACCCACCATAGTTTTAGTTCTTGTACCAAGCATTTTATGCATAGCATAACCAACACCAATAACAGCAGCCATTATTGCAGCACCATTTCTTAATAACTTAAACTGAGGATGATCTTCTGATGCTTTAAAATAGCCACTTGAATTACCACTTACTTGTCCATATAATCTTGTTTCATAAGCATTAAGAAATGGTTTGGTAAACATTAAGTCAGGTGAAGAAAAACTAAACACCTTTTTAGAATATCCTGAAGGATCACCAGCTACTGCTGGTGCAGAACCTAATGGTTTAAAACTAGCAATTGATTGACTAAAATTATCACAACCTTCCGTTCTATGAATAGAGTTAGCATTACCATCATGAAAGTAAACATCAGGTCTTAAATCATTATAAGGATAATTAGGATATAGACCTTGAACGGAACCACCTATTAAATTTTCTGCATTAGGAATTTTATACTTACGCATATTTCTAAATAATCCCTTTGCCAAAATAGATTTGGCACCAGCTCTAGAACCTCTTAATATTTCATAACCAACAACATTTGGTATATATGATCCATTGTTATATGTTGGTCTTCCAATATTTGTAAATTCAACACCCAAAATATTAATTAAATCTCCAGCTGTTGTACTTATATGCAATGGTGAATTTGCACCTCCAACTTCTTCAGTAGGAAACTTATGGTGTCTAATAGGCTTACCACAAAGGTCACCCCAAATGTCAGGTCTATTAGCAGGATATCTTTCTGTTGATTCCCAATAACCCATTTCACCTCTAGCAATAATTAATGAACCATCTGGTTGAACTTCTGTTAAACCTGATGATGTAATTGTTCCTGTATTATAAACCTTATATAAAGGATCTCCAGCAACATCTAAAACATTATTGCCGTATATAATATCTGTTTCTAAATAAGTCCCTGCAGGAGTTGCAAATGGCCTTGGTGCTCTTCCTGGAATATGATATGATGAAGATCTTTCTCCTGTATTATAAATCCACCTAATAAAGAAGGCATATTGCTCATCTCTTAAAAATCCCAATTTATTACCAGCTAAATGATAGTAACTAGCATCTATTTGATTTGACACCCAATTGACTTTAATTTGATTTGCTATTGGCTGATAGTTAAAATCAAATTGAGTAACAGGTCCTTGTCTAATTAACCAATCATTTACAACATACATTGCATTTGATTTTTCATAAGCAGGACTTCTTTGAGGTATTGTTTTTAAACTTATAGCAATTAAAGTATCATCAATATAATCAATATTTATATCCTCTTGTTGTGTACTATAAACTCCAATACGTTTAGCATATATTTGACCTTGATTTCTTGCAAGTAATACTAACTCATAGTAATCATAATCTTTATCCAAATTGGTAACTCTAATATTTAAAGAACCCCCAGTACCTGAATGTGAAAATAAAGTTTGAATATTAGATATACCAATGTAATCAGTTACCTTTTGTTCATTTTCCACATAAGAAATAAATGCTTGATATGCTCCATTTTGTAACATACCACCATCAATTGATTTAGTTAAACTAACACAAGGTGTATCAACTAAAGGTGCTAATCTTATTTTCTCACAATTTAATCTGGTTGTGTCATTATATGTAATACAAGGATCACCAGGTGCAGAAGATACAGTTGTAATCCATGGTACATTATCAATGTTTAATGTGCGTGAAGGATTATTTCCATCATCCCAATATACTTGCCAAGTACAATCAAAATTTTCTTTTGATGCACCAGTTATTAAATACTTTCTATTAAAGTTTAAACAAGGATCATTTACAATAACTTTATATTTACATAAGCTATCATCAAAATGACCAATTTCTGAATTTATATCATCAGTGGAATATACAACCCATTGATCACCATATCTATGTATAGCACCAATAATTGTATATGGTATAACACCACATTGTAAGTTTGATGGTTCATTGCCAATTACACCAAGATCTCCATCAGTAGAGTTATTCATTGCATTACGGGCATGCCACCAACTTTCTTTTGGTTCCATTGCCTGCGTAATATCTTTATTCATTCCCTTAATGAATGAATTAGTATTTACAGAGGATGTTCCAGGATTATCATTTTGCTGTGCCATAGTAATTTAATTCTTTTATTAACATGTAGAACAGTTAGAACCGTCTGATGAATGTGATGTTTTAGATGATATATTAAGTCCATGATGCAATCTTGGATTATAAGGTGCATAACTTAAAAACATATTATAATAATTATGATATTGAGCTCTCCTATTCATTGTAAAGACTTTTTGCATTTCAGCAAAATCAGGTGTGTTTACAAATGATAATGCATTATTTCTTGCAGGTCTTAAACGTGATTCAACCAATTGTAATTGAGGAGCCATTTGTTCACCTTGCCAAATCATATTTTCTAATATTCTTTGTTTCAATGCATATTCATAATACTCATTACAAAGAGGTTGATCAAGAACTAATAAATCTCCATCAGGTGATTCCATAGCTCCTTGATAACTTATGTAAACTCTACCACTATTAAAATTAGTAATTAAAAAACCATCAACTATTTGTGCAATGTCTGGTGCTTGAGCAGCTAAGTCAGGACAGAAACAACTCTTCTGATTTATATCTTGAATTTTTAATTCAGTCCAAGTACTATAAGTTCTGTATTGATTTGGAGAAATCCTTTGAACTAACTGATAACTATTTTTATCTTCACATGTTTTAACTACACACACATCATTACATTTTTTATCTGTACTACATGTAGAAACTTCTCCTGGTGCTGGTACATAAGGTACATCATTAAAAGTTTCAACGTGTGTTCCTGATGGCATTGTTGCATTAATATGATACTCACCACAAAGAAATGCATAATTGATATATGCAAAATCTCTAGGTAATTGAGCTCTACCATGTTCTACATCAATTATAGTTTCCTTAGTTCTATGTATTTTTAAACCAAGTTCATAATTAATTCTAGTAGCAACTTTAATTAATTGCTGTGGTTCAATCATTCCTTCTAATGAATAAGTTGTAAAATCAACTGCAACATCTTCATATAACTGACTGAATGTTCTATATTTATGTGATACGCTCATTATCTATGTATGTTTTGTTTATTATCAGAATCTTCACTTGGTACCTTCATTGTATTCATCATAATGTTTATGATTTGAGATTCAATTTCTGCAAACATTGCTTCAGGTATATACATTGGTTGTTTATATCTAGGAGTACAATCATCTTTTTCATCACAATTCCATTTTGTAATATCATCATTAAATACACCTTCAACCTTAATAGCATCCCATTCAATGTTTGGTGAATAAATATATCCATCTAACCACCAAAAATATTTTGTTCTATTATATTTAAAAGATGTTGTTTTAGTCATGGAAGTATATGTTCCAGGATATGTTGCTTGAAGTTCTTGTGAACCATCTATTGAAGTTATAGTACGTATAAGTGGACCCCAATAACCTTCAATCATAGAAGGCAATTTAAGTTTTGAACGTTTAATTGTACATCCACTAGTTATTCCAGAACAGCCTGCCTCTACTTTATCTACATCAATTAATTCAACATATGGAAGAGCCTTCCATACAGAGTTGAATTTCATTAGTTTGTTTAATGAGTCTTGTCTCCTCATTAAAACTTGAGCAAACTTTTCTATTAAACTATAAATATATCTGTCTGTTACAAAAGAATCTTGAACCTCAGCTTTTACCTGACCTCTTATTCTTGATATTGCTTCTGCTATTATTATCTGTGACATTTTGTTTATGTTTCAAATTCATTATATAATTCTAATTCCTTTTTGGTTTCCTCTGTATTTACATCATATAAATGAGCTACTCTATATTTGTTTTTCATCACAACATATTTAGTCCAACTTTCTGGGTAGGTTTTGGCTACTGCTCTTTTAAATTCTCTGCAAGCTACAAATCTCCATAACTCTCTATTTTTAAATCTATATTTTGTTGACCAATTGGTATAAAATATTTTTCCTAAATTACCATCAGTTTCCCAATTTTTGTTTTGTAAAACTTTACCATATTGTTGAGATAATGCATAGTTTGTATTTACCGTCTTAGAAGAAGGACATGTGCCAATAAACAAATATCCTAATGAGTCAGGTAACTCTACACCATCTCTATTTTTAATTACTGCTTCCCATAAATTTATATTATAAAGCTTTATTATTTTTTTTAACTTATCATTATCTATACTAGAATATAAAGGTTTTTTCTCTTTAAATTCTTTTATTGTTTCTTCATTTAATATACCTAATCTTTTTTCTCTATATCTTGGTGCTTTTAAATCTGGTTTTTTAAAGTTGTTTATCATATATGTATATTTATAATTTACAAAAAAAAGACCACTTAATGAAATTTAAGTTGCTTCTTTATATTGATTGATAGGTTAATTCACAAATATTGCCTAAAATTGGATCTTGCAATTCTAATTTGCCTGATCTTCTATTACCAACATATTTGTTGCTATAGTGATAGTAGTCTGTCTTACCTAAACTAGGGAGAGTCTTTTCTATAAATCCTGCTGTCTCATTAGATGTTAGATATTCTACTTTTTTGTCAGTATGTATATGACCCTTATATAGAGTTCTGTTTGTTGTATTACCCCATTCTTTAGGATACTCTGATGCATATATTAAAGGATTGTTTTTACTTGTTTTATCTCCATGTTCAAATGCATTAAAATTATTATGCCATACATGTACTTTCCTTTCTTCATACTTTATATCCCAAACTATATCTCCTTCATTAGAAATAGATTTAGATAGGGCATGTACCAAATGATGAGAGGATAATCTATCATGATTACCAGGTATATATACTACAACAAGTTTTTCACAGTATTGCTTTATATAACCTATGGCCCAATGCATTGCATCAAAAGCTTGCATGTAAGCATCTGTTGCAGACATACAATTGTCAACAACTGTTCCAGCTGTTGTTGTGCCAGCAAAAGTATCCATATTGATTAAGTCACCACCTACCACAAAGTATAATACTTTAATGTTGTGTGATGCCACTCCTTTGTTCAATAAATTTATTATAGTGTCTTCAAAATCTTTATCAATAGTTTCATTTCCTTGTTTTCCAAAATGAATATCTTGTAGAGATATTATTCCACATACATCTTCTTTATTAGAGTCATGGAATTTATTTATAGTAGGTGTTTTATAAACTTTTGGTTTCCAGTTGTTTAATAAATTTACTAATAAATCTTCTTCAGTATTTTCTTTAATTTTAGTTATTAAAGCTGAAACTCTCCAATGGTCACCCATTTGTTTATTCCAATATTGTGATAACTTCCAAACCTTTGTATCAATTTTCAAAAGTTTAATTATCTCTTCTGCAGTCTTTGGTTCATATGTAAAAGAACCTGAAATTGTTGATTGACCTTTTTCTAAGTCTACAGATTCTGTTATATTAGAATTTTGTTTTTTATATGTTTTTTTAAACTTATTTAAAACCTGACCTTTAATATTAATATATTCTTGTTCTGATATTCCTAATCTTGATGCACAATAAGCTAATGATTTTTTCCATTTTAATGAATCAAGTACTTGATTTTTTAAATAACTCATAAACTATTTTTTAAAATTAATTATGTAAATGTAAAAATTTTTTCATAATATTAAAGGTTTATCTAAAAAAAAGAGGCTGAGTTACCCCAGCCTCTCTCAACGCCTGTGACAGAAAACCAACAAACCATCACTATTGTTGTTTTTTTTTTAATGTTATACTGCTAGTGTAGAGACTAGTATTTCTATTGGTTTACATGTTGATGAATTACCAACACTTACTACTTTTATTTTATATGCTGTACTAGCTAAAAGATTTGTTACTGTATAATTAAATACAGTTGGTACAATAGGTGCAGGATTAGCTAAAATCCATGAGCCAGGAGCTATCTGAGTATTATAATAAATGTTTACTCCAGTGCCTCCACTCCAAGTTCCATTCCATAATACTGATACTGTACTATTTGTAATAACACCTGCATATACATTAAATGGATCATGTTGAAGATCATTAGATGTACAAGCTCCTAAACCATTAGATAATATCATAGCAAATTTTTGGATAATAGAATCAAGTCTTTCACCATTATTTATTTGTAATAAATTTCCTGGATTACCTATTTGAAAAGAAGTTCCACAATAACTAACACATTCTGCACATTGTATATCATCACATCTTTCACTACCAACACTACAGTCAGTATATGTACATGGGTTAGTTAAGGCTGTATCATTACAACCACATTTACTACTACATTTTGAACAATTACATGCCATCTTTATATTTTATTTAAGTTGCACAACCATTAGTTATTAATGAATTTACTGTTGCTGTTGAATAAGAAGCACTCCAAGCTCCATTTGTTGCATCTGCAAATACTCTCCAAGGATACGTTGCTGTTCCTCCTGGAGGTGTATAAGTCTTATTAACTCCAAGACCTAATACAAAACATTTAATGCCTTGTAATAAACATGTTTGAGCTAATGAATTTAATCTTACTATATCTGTAGCACTCATTGCATCATCATCTCCACTTGGGAAATTATCTGTATAAATAAGTATATACTTAGCAACATTTGTTCTAAATGTACCTGCAAAATTTAAACCTTCTACACAAAAACCAAGAGCCTGATCTGTAGGTTCTGGTCCACCAGCACCATCACCTATAGGCCAATTTATTGGTGCAGCTCCTGTATCTATTTTATTTAATTGAGTTGTAAATGCTGTACTATTATTTGTAGCAAATTTTGCTACTGCTGTACTAAATTGATATCTTGGTACACCTCCTTGAGCTCCAGTATTTGTAATTTTTTGATTAGCTGGTAATGCTACATAGTTTACTGAAGTATTATATGTTGGTGTTGGAGAAGCTGATTCATCTGCTAAAACTAATGCTAATCTATAATCATTAATTCCAGAAGCTGTTTGTATTGTAGTTATAGTAGACGGTATACCCAGTTTAATTTCATCAATGGTTTCACCCATGCTACCTGTATAGTCTATTAAGAATATTACATCTAATCCATTAGCACATGGTGCAGCTGCAGTTGATGTTGTAAATGATACTATTTCTTTAGTACATACTTGATTAACACCACCCATTTGAACAGTAACTCTAGTTTTATATGCAGTACCTGCAACTAAACCTGTAAATGCATATGTTACTGTAGGACCAGGAGCATTTTGAGTATATGTAGCTACAACAAGATTTGTTGCACTATTGAGGATATCAATAACATAAACTGCTGATGCACCTAATGTATTTGTAAATGTAACTGTAGCTCCGGTAGCTGTAACTGCACTCATAACTGGTGTTGGGCAAGGAATAATTCCTTGAACTGTTTTTAGTATTGTATTATTACATGTATCACTACCATCTGTAACACAGAATGCCACGCTTGTAGTTAATGCACTATAAGTATTTAAACCCGGTAATGATACAGTAACTCCACTTGCAGAATTTTGTAAAGCTGAAACACTTACTGTACTAGTAATTGTAACACCATTAGAATCTGTAATAGTAATAACTGTACTACCAGCACAATCATTAAATGTTGCTGGTATAACACATCCATTGCCTGATGTATTTTGGAAGTTAAAATTGATACCTCCTAGTGTGCCGTCACCATTTAATACGTTTAATAAATTGTAACCAAATGTTACACCATCACAACCTGAAGGACAGCAATTAGTTTGAATGTCTGAAATAGCATCATACATATCACATAACACAGCCCATATATTTTGTGTGCTTTGTGCTAAATTAGTTGGAGTATTATTCCATCCAGGTATTGAACCATAAGATACTGATGAATCAGATAATGTAATTGTAGTTGATGATATACATGAACCTTGACCAATAGCTGCATTAATTGCTGCAGGTAAACCTACGGCTGTTTCTAATGCACAAAATCTTGCTTCTAAAGCAAGTAACAAAACAGATACATCTGTTAATACTCCTACATTAATTATACATGTAGGAACAACTTGCGTTTCTGCTGTAGCTCCAGTACATGGTAATACACATGCTTCTAAAACTGTTATTCTAGTATTAAAATTAGTTAATGTTGTATTGATATAAACTATTGCACTAAGTATTTCACAAATTTTGTTTGCTAGTAAAAGAGCAAAGTTATCTAAACGTAATTGTGTTACTGGATTACCTGATGTATCATTATAGACTAAACATGCAGGCAAAGTCATCATAGGAAGATTTGTTTGAATGTAATCTGAAGTAGGTCCTGCTGGTGCACTTTTATCACATATTGCAGTAATCATTGCTTGTAAAACAGGAACTAATGTAGTAGGTGTTGTACCAGGAATGTTAAGACATGTTAAGTCTAAACCAGTTAAATTTGGATTACTTGCAACTCCATCTTCAATTAGAGAACATAATAATTCAGCTAATTTAGCTACTACTTCACTAATTGTATCTCCATGACAAAGATTTATACAACTAATATCAGGGCCTTGCCAAATGACACAATTAGATGAAATGCTATCACAGCCGTTTGTTGAATTACTTGAATGTGTTGGTATCATAAATATTTTATTTACTATAATGTAATAGTCTATTGCTCTATACAATTATAATATACAAAAAATTTTATAACCAAACAAGAAAAGTTCAGTTATAAAATTTTTTATAAAAATATTTATGTATAAAGAATTTACCCTAATGGGTTAGCAGAGGGGTCTATTGGTTCAATTGTACCATCAGCTAGGTTAACATTAACCTGACCATACTTGTCCTCTAATGTTTTTGCAACTATATCCCATTCTTCTTTAACTTTAGAATATTCAGCTAACATTGATTGTTTAGCTAATTCAGCATTACCCAAGTTTAAAGTAATGTTGTTAATTCTTTGTTGAACATCAACTAGATTTTTTAATTCATCTACTGTAAGTTTTTTAACTTTAGTAGTTTCTTGTTGTGATAACTTTGCCTTTGCCATTTTTATTGGTTTTAAATTGTTTTTAAATTGTTTTACAAATATATAACTTATTTAGGATTTCCAAAAAGTTTTATTAATTATTTTAGTTCCATTAACATTTTGAGTAATTAAAGCTTTCATTGATTCTAAATGTTTTTCAGATACTTTGCTAGCTATGTAATCTAGGATCTCTTGTTTTGTTAGAGTTTTATAATCACTTGTTTCTACTTTATTAGAAGAACCTCCATCTTTGGGTATTAAGATTGTACCACTAACAGGATAACTTTCCTCATTTAAAGTACCTATAAGCTCATAAGTAATTTGAGTAATTACATTAGTAAGATTATTAATCTCAATATTTTCTATATCCCAACTATAATTAATTTCAATAATGGGCTTCTCTACAAATACAGGTTTAACAATTTTAGTTGTTGGTTTAACTTCTTTGATAAGTTTCTTAACAGCAGGTTTCTTAACAACAGGTTTTGCTTTAACTGCAACTTCTTTAATAACTTCCTTTTTTATAGGAACTTTTTTAACAATTGGTTTTTTCATGATTATTATAAAAATATTATATATTATAAACTATTTGGTTCTTCTACTATAACTGCTTCTTCTATAGATAATTCTTCTATAGGTGATTCATCATACCAAGTCCATCCTTCTACAGGGTATGTATAAGAATCTTTATTTTCTCTAAGTAATTCATAATTTGGAGCATACACAAAGTTAGGTGCATACTGCCAATTGTCATCTTCTAATTTATAAAATCCTGATGTGTCTTCCATAATTATCCAGTTATTGTCCATCCTCTTGATATTATTATTTGTCTATTTGCTAAGGTCAAACCTGCTGCTCCTGTTGCTGAAGTTATATTAATTGTTTTACCTGAAACTGCTGGTTGGGCTGCCATATCATTAAATAATTGTACTAAATTAGCTGTACTCATATTAGTAAAAGATACATTTATTTGAGGAGATGATCCTGTCCATTGTCCTGCTGAAATATTTGTAAGTCTTACTTCTTGTACATTTGTTTTAAAATTTGATTGTATTCCATTTAGTGCAAGTACACTTAAAGGTCCTGAAAATGAAATTGTTGAACCACTTGTAAATCTGTTATATATTATAGCACTACCATTTATTAATGGTGTAGCAGTTGTAGATCCTATTTTATCAAAGTTTGTAAGTGTGACTAAATTAGAACACGTTTCAAACATACCACTTATGTTTGTTACTAAAGACAACTGAGCCGCTCCAGGTAAAACACAAGTTTTAAGACTATTACAATTTTGAAAACAAAGTTGAAATGTTGTAACAGCCCCTACAGTATTTGGTAAAGTAATACTAGTTAGTGAACGACAACCACTAAATGATTGTTGAAAATTTGTTAATGCCGTCATAGAAGTAGGCATTGTAATGTTAGTTAATAGTCTACAATTATTAAAAGTCTGGACAATTCCAGTAACACCATTTAAACTTGAAGGAAATGTAATAGATTTTAACAGTGCACAACCGTTAAATGTAAAATTAAGGGCATTTAATAAATTCATAGATGAAGGAATTGTAATGTTAGTTAATAGCTTACAATTATTAAATGCTGATTGCATTGTTGTTAATGAATTTTGAATACCTGGAGTCCATGTAAATGTTTTTAAGCTGACGCAATTAGAACATATAGTACTCATATTTGTAATTGTATATCCAGAAGGGATTGTAATTTCTTGTAATTTAACACATTGATTAAATGTATCATTAAATGGAACTGCTGCTGTTGGTGCTGCTGGTAATGTAATTTTAAGTAAAGAAAAACAATTATTAAAAGTTAATTGATAAGAGGTACATGCTGCCGCACTAGTAGGTAATATACAAGATGTTAATGCATAACAATTTTGAAAAGTAGTATTAAATGTACTAACATTTATATTTGATGGGAAAACAATGTTTTTTAATTGATAACAAGCACTAAATGTATTTTGAAAATTATATATAGAACCTGCAGTGCCAGTAGCAGGAAAGTATATATTTTGTAAATTAAAACAACTGTTAAAACAAAATGAAAAGTCAATTCCTCCAACTACTGTTGGCATACTTGTGAATTTTACCCATTCTAATTGTGTACAACCATTAAATGCATTTGACATGGTATTTAAAGAATTAATAGAGGGTATTGTAACAGTTCTTAGATTATAACAAGAATAAAAGGAAAGAGATAAACTAGTACATGAATTTAATGTAGTTGGAAGTGTAACACTTCTTAGATTAGAACAACCACTAAATGTTGATTGTAAACTTGTAATTCCTGTAGAATTTGAAGGAAATGTAATTTCTAGTAAATTTTCACAATTGGCAAATGCACTTCCATAACCATTTCCAGCAGAATTAGAAGTTGGCATAACAACTTTAACTAATGATGTGCAGTCTGAAAAAGTTGTAAGCCAAGTGTTCCAAGATACTGTTGCTGGTAACTTTACAAATTGTAAAATAGAATATATTGATAATATACTACTACTAGCTGCAGAATAAAAATTAACAGGAGTTGCATTTTGTGTACTATCACCATAATACGCTTCTAATACATTACAAATTTGAAGACTACCAATATCACCACTAATTGGATTAGCCATTATATTACAGTTACTTAAAACTGATGTTCCAGTTCCTGTAAAATAAACTCTAATTATAAATGTTGTGTAACCTAAAGAAGGACAAGGAGTTCCTGATCCAGGAGAATATGTATGAGTAGTATTTGTTGTGTTAGTAGATGAAATTACATTAGTAAATCCATCTCCCCAATCTATAGTTATATTTTGAGAACCAACTGATCTGGTAAAGTTTGTTCTGATTGAACATGCTGCATCTCCAAGATCACAGAATAAGAATTGTACTTCTGTAGCTACATCTGTAATTACAGGCCAACATGCAGGTCTTGAATATGCTGCTGGACCATCTGTTCTTCTAAAATAATTTTGTACTGGTAAGTTAAATGCCATGGTTATACTGTTGGAAATATAGTTATCTCTCCTGTTATATTTGTTTGTGGTGGGAATAATGAATAAAATATACAATTTCCTGCAGCTACTGTTACTTCAGATTGCATTCCACAAGTTGTTACTTCAAGATAACTAGTTCTATCAGGAGTAAAATCTACTCTTGTATTTAATGTTATGCTTGCATGAGAAAATGTATATCTATAATATCCACTTACAAGTGACCAACTTGCTGAAGTTAATGTTTGAGCTTGTAGTTTAGTTATGCTTCCTCCACCACCACCTGAAGCAGCAATAGTCTGATTAGGCCAACTTCCTGTAATAGTTACACCCGTTCCTTGTACTAAACTAGGTGTTGCTGTGCCTGTACCACCATTAGCTACTGCTACAATTCCTGTAACATTGGCTGCTGTTCCTGTTGTGTTTTGGTTAAGTGTTGGAATATCTACTCCAGAAATAGTTCTAAATGTAGGTACTCCTGAACCACCTCCACCTGGTCCTGCTAAAAATGTATTTGGAGTTTGTGGACTAAAATTGGAAGGAGTTACAGCCAGTGTTCCACCTAATGTTAAAGATCCTGATGCTGTAACGGTACCAGTTAAAGTTAACCCACTAACTGCACCTGCACCATTAACACTTGTAACAGTACCTGTATTAGTAGTGTAACCGGGTCCATTAGTAAGTTGATTTAAATTTGTTAAACTAGTACTAGTCCAAATTGTTTGCCAAGCTTGAGAAGTATTAATTGCTGTAGCAACAAAATTTCTATAGTATAGATTACTATTAGAACTAAATCCTAATTGACTATAATAGTTTCCAGGATGTCTGTTAATTGTAAAAATAGCATTTGAATTATCTGTTGCAGGAAATAATCCTGTTTGAGGATTTACAAGAGCATTTGAATAACCAATTGTTCCATCACCATATTGAGTTGTTAAAGTACCCGTAGCAGTTGCAGTTAATAAAGAAGCACTTGTTGCCGTAGTTGAGTTACCACTAAAACTAGTTGCTGTCACAATAGCTGGGAAAGTTACATTTTTAAGAGAATCATAAGTGTAAATATTCCCACTAGCAGCCAAGGTGCTTGGCGTTTGCCATCCAACTCCACCAAATCCTAATATTTTAAGAATTTGTAAACCTGTATATGTTACATTATATCCAGTTTGTCCAAATGTAAATCTTACCTGTCCAAATTGAGAAGCTGGAGTGTTACCAAAAGTTGTTAATCCAGAAGTATTAATAACATTATACCCGCTCCAACCGGCAATAGGTGTTTGATTAGAAAATACAGTCCAAGTATCAACTGAATTTAAGAAATCAGTTTGTGTTCTTGCATCAATAGTGCAATAAGTTCCTGTTGATCCATTAGTACTTATAAGTAGTATAAATTTATTTAAAACAGTATATATTTGTCCTGCCGTATTTATAGTTAATCTAACAAGGTAGTTAGTGTAATCAGTTCCCGCAGGATAACCTCCACCTCCTACTTGTATTGTTGAAGAAGAATTACCATTAAGTAAGTTTATTTTAGTTGCGTCAGAAGCTCCATAATTAACCCAAGTAGTCCCGCCATTTTGAGAATACTCAATTGTTACATTAGAAGCAGCAGTGAAAGCTAATCTATTAGCACCTAAATCAGGCATTAAAGCTGCGTCAATAGGGGCATAATTTGCTGATAAATTTTTGCCTCCCCAAGTCAAATAAGCTTCAGATACTCCAGTTACAGGAATTGTAATGTTTGTAGACCCGCTAAAACCAGTAGCTGTACTAGTAACAGCAGTACCTAAAGATATTGACCTTGTTGTTTGAAGAGCTGTAGCCGTAGCAGCATTACCTGAAATACCAATACCCCAAGTACCAGTTGCTCCTGTACCATTGTTTAAAGGATATCTATCATCTAAATCTACAGTTAAAGGAGCTAAACCAGTTCTACCTAAAGTCAAAACACCAGTTGCTGTATCCCAAACTAAACTTGATGGAAAGTTATTAGTATCTGTTGATGCTATAGTTATTGTATCTGTTGCTGCATTAGTAGTAATAGTTACATTTGATCCAGCAGCTAAATTTAATATATCATTGTTAATATTAGCAGTTACAGTGGTTTGACCAGAAACTGCAAAGTTTTTAAATATAGCTTGAGAAGAACCCCTATCTGAATTTGTAATAGTAAGTGTACCTGATGAAGTAACTGTTCCTCCACCACTTATTCCTGTTCCAGGACTTATTGAAATAGATGTTACAGTACCTGCTCCAATATCAGAAAGTAATTCACTAGCAGTTCTATATTTAACTAAACCATGATCTGCAACTAAAAAAGTATCTGATGCTGTGGCTAAGTTATCTATAGTTGATACAGTTAATGTACCTGCTTCTATATCTTGACTACTTAAAAATCTTATTGCCATCTAAATTATATTTGGTACCAAAAGTACAATTTTTTATTTATAAAAAAGAGGGAAACCATAAATTTATGAAATCTCCCTCTTATATAAAAAGATTAATTAGTCTATTTTAATAATTAATATTCTAATCTTATTTGTAGGAACTGCACCAAATGTAACAGTTATATTGTTGACATCTGTTCTTACTACGTCAGCATATACAGTATCAAGAGTTGCAGTATCATACAGTTGTACCATAACATCAGTTGAGTTCAAATTATGAGTAATTGGTGCAGATGCTACACTTGGAGGAAAATCAGCTGCATGTTCTCTACTTGTTACAGCAGTAGCAGCAATTGTAGTTGCATTAGAAATTAATTGTGCAGGAGTAACTGCTTTAGTAGTAACTGAACCTGCAGTAGCTTCAGCATCTGTTGCAATCAAAATTACACCAGGATTAACTGTAGTTGATGATTGGAGAGTCTCAGTAGTATATGCTGTAATAACACCATTTGTTAATGAAACAGTATTAATTATATCAACACCTGATGAACCATTATTTCCAATATTAATACTTGTATTTGTACCAGTAGTAGGGTTATAATTACCGGTAGTTTGTGTACCTAATACAACACCACCTGCTTTAATTGTAACCTCACCAGCACCACTTACCGCAAAACTTGCAGCAGCAAAGCTAGCAATACCCACAGTAGTTGTAGTAGCTAAATCAATATTACTTTGAACTCTTGTCCAATCTGCTAATACAGTTGGACTGTTAATGTTTGCAATAAGCAAATCACCTACTCTAACTTGTTCTGTAAAGAAAACACCATTTACTGTAACAGTGTAAGTAAATCCTTTATTAATAGTAATTACAGGGCTATTATCTAAGTTAGGTGTATTTGTACTTGCGTCATAACCACCTTGATAAATTAATGCACCTGAACCAGCAAATGTAGTATCTACATAGTTTTTAGTTGCAGCATCTGAAGTAGCAGTTGGGGTAGCAAGACTAGTTAATTTGAAATTATTAATACTTAAATCTGCAGTTGGTACAGCCAATTGACTCAATGATATACTTGAAATTAATGCTTTAGCTGCATTACCTGAAGAAATATCATGGATTAAAACTGAATCACCAGCCACTGCAGTTACTGCAGTTGCTGCATTTACAATGTTAGTTGCTCCTGTATAGTTAACAGAAATAGTACCTATACCAGTAATAGGACCTCCAGTTAAACCAGTTCCTGTAGCAACACTTGTTACACTACCTGAATTTGTAGCAGTAATAGTTACAGTAGTTCCACTTACAGAAGTTGTAATACCAGAACCACCACTAAATGTAAATGTACCACTTGATGTAATTGCAGTACCAGTTCCTGATCCAGCAGCTAATGCAATAGATGTAACTGTACCTTGATATTGGTCAGTTGCACTAATAGTTAAGTTTGCATTTGTACCTGAAATAGAAACATTACTACCTGCACTAAGTGCAAGAACACCTGTATTTGCAATGGTCACTTGTGCTCCTGAACCTGCAGCTAGTGTAGTTGTAATACCAGAACCAGCAATAAAATCTACTTTTCCACCATCTGTAATAGTTTGCGGGCCAATTCCACTACTAGCTAGTATTAGCCAACCACTATAACCTGCAACAGCAGCCCATGTATTATCACCCCTTAAAAAAGTAGATGCACTTGGTGAACCTGTTGCGCTTAAACTTGCTGTAATAGCAGGAGTTGTTGTTCCAGTAGCTACAGAAGTTGAAATAAATGTAGAAGCAACACCAGTAACGTTTGTTACTGTACCATCAGCACCAAATCCAGGGAATGTATTAAGTAAAGCTTTCTTAATTGTGTTATCTGTAGCATCACTAAACCACAATGTGTCAGCAGCAACTGGAGTAGCAGTTGTTGCAGCTAAAATTGCATTTGAAGCACCAGCATAAAGAATGTTAACTGTAGGCGTTACTGTAGCAGTTCCAGTTACAGAAATACCAGTTCCACTAGATACAGAAGTTACTGTACCTGCAGCAGAATCAGTTCCTGTAATTGTTAATGTGTTTGCACTTGTTCTTGTAACAACAACAGTACCTGCACCAGTTAAAGTAACATCATTGGTAGTAGCATCACTACCTGTTAATCTAATTGCAGTTCCTGTTGGAGCTGTAGCCAAAGTATATGTTGTATTAAGTTCTGTTCCTGATTGAATTGGTACCCAACCAGCAGTTGTTCTTAACTGTAACTTATCAGTGTTTGTGTCATAATAAATTTGCCCTTCTATTCCTCCTGCAGGGACTGTACCCAAATTCTGAATGACTGCATATTGCAATTCATTTTGATTCAGGTTAATACTACTTAGATATTTTATTGCCATGATTTTTGTTTTTTATTTTTAAGTTATTATTTGTTATTAATTTAAATATGCATATCCCGCAAAAGCAGAACTAAATGTTATTGTTAAAGTATGTGAACTATTATAAACTATATCTCCAACCACAACATGATTTAAATTATCAACTACTGTTACTGAAGGAAAACTTTCTAAATTATGTGTTATAACCCAAACAGCTAATGGCACTTCTTGTGTATGTATATAAGTTCCTGTATTACATAATATTTCTTCAAGATCTATTATTGTACAAACATTAGTAGGTACAACTGGACAAGACATACTTGCCTCTGAATTAATTATTGCTAATGGTTCAATAAATACACCCATTTCTCCACTATCAATAACTATTTTATTAGAGGCACTATTTTGCCAATCACACAAATATTTATTTAAAGTAGCTGTTTCAAAATCAATATAGCAGCATGGCTCTATACCAAATTTAATTTCTTTAAAATTTGTATATGCTTGAACTGCAAAATTCTGTTCAATTTTAATTCTTTTAACAAGTGTTTGGTCCATATTCATTTATTTCTCAAATCTCTAATTTGTTGTGCAGCTAATTCTAAATTTAAATCTCTTGTAGGCAATGCCTTTACAGGTGCTTGATTACTTAATTTTTTATTAGACCATTCATCTACACATGTTTTACATATAGCTGTTCCTTGATCATCAAATGTTTTTTGACAACCACAAGTAAATGTTTTATTACAATTTGCACATTCCATTTTTTTTTTGGTTTTTGGTTTATATATTTATTTTTACTCTATTAGTATAAGTATGTTTTTCCACCACAATTTCCTGATGGACAAATTATTTTATTTAATCTATCTTTTGCATAACTATATAGTTGCATTCCTTGAGCTGGAGATTGACAATATTCAACATTAGCTACAGCAGCATCAATCATAACTTTAATGTAACTCATTTCATTTAATAAGTCTTGTTTGTATGATCCAGGCTGACAAGCTTCAACATTTAAATCACATAATACTTCATAGTATTTTGTCATCAATCTAGTTACTCTTAAATGATTATATTCAACATAAACTTTTGAATTAGGAGAAACACTATATCTAATAATATAAATTCCATCAGGAATCTCCTGTTGTATAGTTCCACAATTGATTTTTTGTATTGCAAGTGTACATGCTGTCAAGCACATATCAAATTCTTTTGTTACTTTTAATAACATAGGTGCTGTAAATCCAGGAAGTGTGATTAATAATTCTTCACAATCAACAGCAAGTTCTGAAGAATACTGGCTTGTATCTTTAATACATAAAAGATTGCAGTTAGATACTGTAGGTATTTCTAAGCTTAATATATGTTTGTCTGCCATTTTTATATTTATTTTGATACACTATATATATAATATACAAAAAAATTAGAATAAAGAAAAAAAAAAGAGTAGGAGTTTTTACCCCTACTCTAATTTTAATGCAATAACCTTTCTCAGGTATATTGATTACCAGTAAGAATTAGTTTCTAATGCAATGTTATTACCTGCAGCATTTGCTAAAGCAACCATTTTTTGAACTAATGTTAATACATTTGCGTTAGCAGTTGTATCTGAACACTTAACATATATTTGGTAAACATATTGATCATTATCAAACACACCACTTGGGTTGTTAAATCTTGGAACAGTATGTTGAATATAGTATGCTTTGTAAGTAACATTTCTATCAACAGCAGCTAAAAGCTCATCAGACATTTCAATTTCTCTAATTCTTGCACTATCAGTATTTCCTTGGTTAAAAGGAGATTGTCTGTATGATTCAGATAAGATTAAATCTCTAATTACACTTTCACCTTGAGTTTGTTGCATTTGACCAGGAGTGCTTGTAGCAACACCACAATCATTACATGGATTTCCAGTTTCATCAAGAATAGAAGCAATGATAACTACAGGCTCTGCGTTGAAATGATCTCTAGTATCAAATGAACAGTTACCAAATTTAGTATCAACATATGCTCCTACAAAATTAACTGTAGCATTAATTTTAGTTGTGCCATTAGGATCAGTTGAAGGAACATAATTTCCAGAAGCAGCTGTACCTAAAGTTTGAGCAATGGTGTATACAGACTGTACACTTACAGCACCAGTAGTTGCAGTAACTACAACACCACCAGCAGTAAGAGCAGTAATTGTTAAAGTTCCACCAGTTCCACCAGCAACATTTAATACATCACCTACAGTATATCCAGCACCACGTGAAGCAATACTATAAGTAGCAATACCACCAGTAGTTAGAGTTAAAATATTAATTGTAAATCCAGTTCCAGTACCACCTGTAACAGCAATATTATTACCAACAGAGTATCCAGAACCAGCAACTAATGTAGCAGTTTGAACACCATTAACGTCACCTTCAGCAACAAATGGAGTAATTAAAGGATTAGAAAGAACCATTTGAGCCATAGTAGCAGAAACTAATGCTGGATCCAAAAAGTCTTGTCCCTCAATACAACAAATGTTTGCACTATCACCAATAGAATAAGCATTGTGATTTAAGAATCTCAAAGTTGGAGAACCCTTAACATCCATTCTCATGAATTGAGTTTTTCCACAAGGAGCACAATCAGGTCCTAAAGACAAAGAAGCAGTAGATTGTTGAGCTGTTAAACAGTTAGTAACCCATACTCTTGAAATAAATTTAGGATTGATACCTTTTGATTTAACAGATTCCTTGTAACCACCGTTACCTGGATTGTTTCCAATAGTATCTTTAGTGTAATAGCTACCTTGTACAAGATAAGCTAATGAGTTAGCAGGTAAAGTACCACCAGCAATAGCAATTGTTTGCCATGTTGAATCAGTAACAATACCAAGCTGACCAGCAGTTAATGCTGAGGTTGCAGTTCCACCAGTAGCCTGTGTGGAAGTAGCAACAAACGTTTTGTAAAACGCATGATTAAAATAAGCCATAATTTTTGTTTTTTTTGTTTATAAATATATATTTTGTACTTTCTGTACACTTATAATATAAGTAAAAGTTTTTAATTTCCAACTATGATAAGAAAATTAATTTATATTTTGCTGTATTAATTGAATCTTTTACAAGATCCAAGTTATTTACAATCTCTGAATAAGGCATAATAGATTGTAATTCTATAATTTCTTCAGTCAATTCTCTTAAATATACAATAGCTTCTTTCACACTATTCAATACTATAGGTGCATCATTTTCATATTTCAATAATGTTTCTGATGCTCCTTGAAATCCTTCAGCTAATGTATCAGCATGATCATGCATTGTATCATATAACTCATTTAAAGCTAAATGTTGAGCAAATGAACCAGCACCTGTAACTTGTAAATGTAATTTATGCAAACTAGTTGTAGCATTCATTAAAGCTGTAACTACCTGAGCTGTCTCTTTAGCTAATTCAACAATAGGTCTTTTTAAAGTTTTTTCACTTTTTTCTTCAGTGTTATTGGTTTTTAATGTTCTCATTTTTAATTGTTTCTTTCAGCAGAACCTTGGCCCCTTTGTTGTTGATAAATGTTTTCTATATCTCCTGCAATAAGTGAAGCTGTGTCATCTAATAATACTTCAACAACATCATCTTTAAATTGACAGGGTATGTTAGCTACACTAACAATTCCAGTATATGGATCCACACATCCTTGTATTTGAATATACACTGGTTTTTGATAATATGTCAATACAGGATTTACAATATTAAAATCTGGTTTTCTATAGATTCTAATTTTGTTACCTAACATAGTACAAAATGTTTCTCCCCACTCAAAGTCTGGATTCTTCAATGGATCTCTTAGTAAAAGAGAAACATTAGCTTCTTCAGCTAAATATACAGTCATTGATCTAGGATCTGGACAACATTCATTTGTAGCATCAGTACTTATTCTTTTATATTCTAAATAAGTATTTACTGGAAAGTTAGTTGATTCAAAATAGTTTTCAGTTACAATTCCTGTTAAAGATAATTCTCTTAACAAAGGTTGTAAATCATCAATCCTTCTTTTAGATAATTCATCACCCTCTTTATACATATTTCCACCGTGTAAATTTCTTCTACACCAGTCTAGTTGTACTTTATTAAATGCTTCAACAAACTGCCAACATTCTATGTTATCATAGTCTTGGCTGTCTAATTTATTTAGTCTTTGCTTTAATTTAATTAAGAGTGTATTATTATCCATTTTTCATATATTAGGAGTTCCAGTATGGCTCTACTTTATTAAGTAATGACATCAATGTTTCTTCATTCTCTGGATTCTTTAAAAATTCCAAACATTCAGATGGTGATTTACCTAATCTAATTCCACTGTCAATTGGTTCAATCCAACCACCAGCTTTAGTAGTAATAAATCTATAATATAAAGAGTCTTTAATTAAAGCTCTTATTTTTAATTCTTCCATTGATAACAAAGATACTTCTAAGAATTGTGTAGCTGCTCTTTTCTTAGAAGACTCAGCACCATTACCATGAATATACTCATCCATGTTTTCATAAAGAATATCATTAGGTGTATTTTTAACATACTGTACACTATCAGCATCACAGATTTTAGCAACATACATTAATTTTGAAGCATTTGAATCATACATTTTTTGTAGTTCAACTAATGCTTTATTTTTTAATTTGCTGAGTTCTGTTCTAGTACTTAATGTTTCTTCCATTGTATCAAGATAGAATTTAGGTGGATTACCTGATTCTCTTGCTTCTCTTAATGATTTTGCAACAATAGAAAAACCTCCTGCATGAATGGCATGTAATTTAATTAAGTCATAAGGATCTTTATCTGGGTCTAAAAACACAGGATCATTACCACATCTTAAACTAATCTTATCCCAAAATTTTGAATTATCAGGTTTCATTACTGTAAGCTTATTCCAAAATTCTTTATCTTCTATATCAACAACATTAGATGCTAGTTCAGCTTCTAATTGAGCAACAACTTTTCTAATTTCTTTTGCTTTTGCTGCTTTTTCTTTTGCAGGTAACATTTTTACATCAGGAGCAAATTCATTTAATCCTGTAACATAACGTTTAACTCCATTCATTTCTAAACAAGCTAATGTTTCTTCATGAAATACTCCATCATGCAAAGCTAATCCATAATGCTCTAAACCCATGTTCTCTTTTAAAGAGTTAAAATAAGGGCGTATAGCAATTGATTGATTTTTTGTTTGCTGATACTTTTCTACAATTGTGTAATCATTCATAATTTGGTTTTTTTTTAAAATTTAATAATTGTTTTCATCTGTCAAAAGTACATAATTATGTACAATTTATTATTATTAATATTTCTAAAGTAAGGTTTTTATTCTTACTCTAGTTTATTTGACTTAATAAACAATTTTTACTGCTCCTGTTGTATGATAAAAGTCTCCTTTAGCTAATCCTGCTGCTTTTGCTGCAGCATTATCTGCATAATTTCTAACCAATATATCTTTACCTACAGCTTTTGAAGCAATAATTTCAGAAACATTTAAGTTTGAAAACTCATATGTTTTATTTGCTTTTTTTATATCTAGTGCCATTTTATTTATATTTTAAAGATTAAAAAAAGGGAGGAGTTTTAACACTACCTCCCGTTTTAATTATTGATTATTAGAATGATCCACCAGTGATTGGGTTTCTCATAACAATTTTCAAGACTTTAGTTGGATCTTTAACCCAAATAGCAGGCATAGTTTGTGACATCATTACACGGTATCCGTTAAAGTTACCTGTAGATGCAAAACCTTGACTTCTTCCCATGTAATCCATAGTTCCATTTTGGTAGAACCACTTCAATTGATTATCCCAAGATAATTTCAATAAATGGATGTTGTCATTTCCTTCATCTGTTACGTCAAAGATAATGAAGCTATAAGAACTTAATGGACGGCCATCAATTAATGGATTCTCAATATCATTAGTATTCAAGTTATCAAACGCAGGGTTCAATACAAACTTAACATTAGCTAAGAAAGGAATAGTAAATGAAGTGTAAGCAAATCCATAATCTAGATCCATTCCAGAACCTTTAACAGCTCCAATGTCACTAGCATTTTGTACTAAACCAGAACCATATACTTCATCAGCAATAGCTTTGTTGATCAATTGCATACCACCAATACCTGTTTGAACAACAAGTGATCTTTGTGGATCTGGACCTTTGAACTCAACTTTACCTTGGTAGAAGTTATACAATTCAGATTTAAACATATCAAGTGTGAAAGAAGACTTGTTGTAAACTCTTTTGAATGAGTTATCCAACTGTGCCCATAATCCCACAGATAATCTAATATCATCTGGACCATCTTGTTTGATTCTACCACCTTTACCCCACATTAAGTAAGTTTCAATGTCAGAAGCAATTTTAGATAAATGTGCAGCTTCCATGTTTGTGATAAATGTTCTAGTAAGAGTACCATTTTCAAATGCTTCTCTTGCACCAGCTTTACCCATGTTAGCAATTAATCCTTCAATACTAGGTACAGCTGGATCATTGTTAGCACCAAAGTTTCTCCAGATTTCAGTTACAGGTACAGTACCATCTGCATTCAAACCACCTTTGATCATAAGATCAGCACGGCTAGAAATAGAATAGTGTACGTGTGCTTCAGCTCCTCCTACAAAGTTGTAGAACTCACGGAAACCAGAACCTGTTTCAATGTCAGAGAATCTTTCTCCATACTCACCTCTTGCAGAACCTTTTCTGAAGAATTTAGTACCTTTAGCTAAATACTTGCTATCTAAGGTAGCTGTGTTGTTGTTGTTTACTAATTGAACAGTATAAATAAAACCGTCACCAGCAGGGATGATATCATCAGCTGTGATGTAAAGTTCTAATCCATTGTATTTGTCATAAGTGATGATATCACCATGTCCAAATGTTCTTTTAGAAATTTTAATTTTGAATGTTGTACCATCAATACCTTTAGTATTGTTAAGTGGTTCAATGTCTGCCACAATGTAGGGAAGATCTTGTGCAATAGGAGTTTGCCATTTGTACTCACCACGTGCATTGTCCACCATGATTGTATTCTTTCCACCAAATGAAGCCATTTGATAAAGAGGCATTTCAACTTTTTGAGTCATTGCCCACAAATCAACTGGTCCCATATCCATAGGTTCTGCTGAACCTAGCATTTGAGTCAAGTGATAAGAATCAACATGAGAACTTGCCTTGTAGCTAGTGTCTCTTAGGAAAATCCCATTATTTAATACTGGAGTTGCCATAATTTTTAATTGTTTTTAGTTAGTAATTAATTGTTTATATATTTGATTGTTAAATCCGTTTGAAAATGTTGTTGGTTCTAGGTAATTTTTTAGTTGGTTGTTTTCTTGTTTCTTCATCTTTATCTTGAATACCAAGAGAACTTGAACTATGGTTACCCTGTTCTGTTTTTAGTTTTCTTACTGTTTGCTCAATACTTTGTTGAGCTCCTTTATCCATGATCTTTGCTTTATATCCTTCTGGATCTTGCAATAACCATAATGCTTCTGATATTAATTTATAATTTGGTTCTACAAATTGATACTTCTCTAATAGGTGTCCTAATAGATTTGTATTTCTTCCACTTACTGAAGGATAACTTGGTTGAACTAAACCATTATATAACATTGCCTGAGTCTTTCTATCTACTTTAATATCTCCAAGACTACCATCTTTTAAAGTATCATATACATTTTGCATATAAGCTTTAGATGCTTGTTCTTGTTGCTTTTGTTTCAATTGTTGCTCTTGCACTTTCTTGATAACAATTTGTTCTGCCATCTTATCCAACTTTGGTTTGAATTTAGAAGCTTGTTGTTCAAGCTTTCCAAGATCTTTCCAAATTTCAATTTCTTCAGCAATCTCATCAGAAGTACCATAACCAGTAGCACTTAAATACTCTTTAATAATAATCTCCTGATCTCTTTCAGATTTAATATCTAAATCCTTAGTTTCTTCTACTTGACCTAAAGTGGAAAACAAACCTTTTAAGTCAGTACCACCATCTGCCACATATCTTGCTGCAATTTGTAACTCTTCAGGTAAGCTAGCAAAAAACTGTTTAGGTGTTTCACGTCTTACTTGATTAGCCTTTTCTTCCAAATTAGCTTCAATTAATTCTTCCCAATCTTTTGCTGTATATTCATCAAAAGATTTTTCATCATCAAATGGAACTAATTTATCTTCTTTAATCATTTTTGAAAAAACATCAGAAATTCCAGAAATAGGTTTTCTACCTCTAGTTTCTTTTTTTTCTTCATCATCTTCATCATCACCTAAACTATCAAGAATACTTTTACCATCTTCTTTAATTGTTTTTGGTTCAATGTTCTCTTCTTGATCATCTGCAAGAAGATCTCCAGTTGATGTTGGAGTTTTGTCTTTATCAGTTAAATCATCTGCATCATTTGCATCTGGATCAGCAAATGAAAAATCTGCTTTTTTATTTATTCCTGAAAAAATGTTGTTTGTAGCTTTAGTATCTTTCCCAGATGGCAATGTCATGTCAGCACCACTAGGTGCAGCATTGAATATTGTATCTAAGTCAATATCTAAAGTCTCTACGTTACTACTCATTGTGTTGTTTTTGGTACTCATCTTATTGTTGGTTTAATGATTAATACTTTATATATATAATATAGTAATTCTTTATTTAGTTTATACTATACTAAACTTATTATATTTGATAATATTGAAAAGTTTTTTGCAGTATATAGCTAACGCAAACTATTTACCTTTTGGTTTATTAGTATCATACTTATTTTTATTCTGTATGGCTATATCTAACTGCGTCTGGGCTATTTGTGTTTGTGCTGCAATTCTTTCTCTTTCAACTTGAAGTTTCTGAGCTTCAGTAGATGACTTGCTTACCATTTCCTCACGCTTCATATTCATTTGCTCTCTGTATTGAGTTGTTTGCTGAATATCTTTTAGTGTATCTTGATAATCATTTACTTTGTTTTCATTTATATCAACACCAGCACCATATCCTGCAGCTCTAATTTCAGCAATAGTAATATCATTCTGTCTGTTTTTCTCTGCTTCCTGTTGTTCTATTTGAGCTTTCATTTGAGCTTCCTGCGCCTGTGCTTGTAACTGTTGTTCTTGCATTTGACGTTGTTGTTGCATTTCCTCTTGTCTTTGAGCATTTATTCTTGTTTCAGCATCTTTTAAGATATCTGTTACTTCACCAATTGAATCTGCTTTAACAATGTTACCTAGTTCATATATACTAGCTCCTGTAGTATTATTAGTTAATGCCATTTGCTTTAACTGTTCAAGGATAGCTCTATGATTTGTTTTAGTTGTAGCAAACACATTGAAATCTCTTAATAAAAGATCTGTACCATTGATTGTAAAGTTTACCTTATCTGCTTCAGTAGAAATATAACTTAACCTTACACTTGGGTTAGTACTATAATAGAACTGGGCTAGGTCTGTTCTCATTTGATGTACTCTTGGCATAAGCTGATCAGAGTGCTGTACAAAATAAATTTCTGTTTGAGCATATGATTGTTGCATTGCATTTATTACGCCAGTAGCTGTTTCTGCTGATACAGCACCACCCAATCTTTGAGGATTAATGCCTATTGCATCAAAACATTGTTGTTTGAAATAATTAGCCAATTGTATTCTACTCATCAATCTACTAGTTTGCTCCATGTTTAGAGTCTGGTAGTGTTGGAAGTTTACAGCATTTTCTGTATTAGTAATTGAAGTATCAAGAGGAAGCATTTGGAAATCCTTCATTGCTACGTATGCTTTAGCATAATTGTTTTTACCCCAATCTTCTCCCATAGAGTGACGTGGTAATGCATTCTGATCAAACATAATTACAGTACCTAATTCATCAATCAAGATATCAGCAATTTGATTATTAACCATGTTGTATCCAACTTGGTATGCTTTCATTAAATCCACTAGAGATGTAGATCTTGTATTTCTATCAGAGAATACTCTACCTTCTACAGGTAGTTTACATCCATATAAAGAATTGTTTCCTTTAAATTGAAATGGTAATCTTCCAGGTTTAGTTCTATTAATACCTAAGTATATAGGATTAATTTCAGTACTTGTTGAACTTCTCCACATTGCAGGTACATTTGGTCCTACTTTTACACCACCCCAGATTTCATTAATCCAAATCCAATCAAGATGTTCTCCTTGTAGTAAAGTATCTTTTGTTTTGTTTTTAAATATTGATGTATCATAAACAGCTTTTTCTGTTACCTTAAATGTTTCATCAACTATTTCTTGGGTTACTTCACCATCAGCTTCTATCTTAGTAAGATGTCCAATCTTTCTTTGAGTCTTCCAATAAATTGTAGAAACTCTCATTAAATTACCATCACCAAAATAAGCTAAGTCTTCACTTTGACCTAAAATCTGTGTTAAGATATCCCCACCTCTGGCAGGATCTGCCATATAATTACTTGTATATTGTCTATAAGCTAAACTTGGTGAATTAGTATTCCAAGCATGTGATCTTGTTGCATCATAGTAAGAACCATCATTTTGATATCCATTAACTTGATACTGAGCAGATCTTGCTGGATAAATTCTTTGTAATGATTCCAATTGTTCTTGGCTCATCAAATATCCATATTTATCTACTACATCAGATACTGTCATCAAATCAATTTTACCAACATATGCTGAGTCAGAAATGTATCTTTGATCTGGAGACTTTTGGTAGAATGTTAAAACAGGATTCCATAATTCAATATCATAATCATCTTCTAACATACGGAAATGCCAGAACTCTCTATCAGCAATAAGCATATCTCTAAAGCCTCTTTCTTCAAGCTCTTGCATTTTGAATCTTTCTTCATCAACATTTAATTGATGAGTTGCCCATTCTTCTACAGAACTTCTATATGACTTACTAAAGAAGTCTTCAATCTCAGGTAATGTTTTAATATTTTCTGGAGCAAGTTGTTGTTTAGCTTCATCAGATGCTGGGTCCATCCCCATTTGAATCATCTTTTCTACTAACTTTCTTTCAGCATCTGCAAGTAAAGATTCTTCAACTTGCATTCTCTTCTGTTCAAGCATTTCATTATATGATCTATCATCAACTGCTCTGAACTGTACTTTATTGTATCTTTTGGAAAACTCTCCACTCAATACATTAATTACATTTGGGATGATAGGATAAAATTTAAGTTCTAAAGCTGAATCATTTTCTTTAGTTAAAACATCCATTAAATCTTTATAGTCATTATCAGGTTCAACTATGTAGTCTGTTTTATCTATAATTCCTTTAGCTAATTTATAATTTTTTAAAAGTCTTCTGGCATTAAGTTTTAAAAATTGAACACCTTGATCTTCTAGCCAGTCTAAATTCCATGCAGCCCAATCATCTGTTTTTTCACTGTAAGGTAAAAACTGAATAGGTTGCGTCAAACTAGAAAAGGTAGGCCCTTCTGTTTTTTTTGCACCGGCCTTTAACTGCATTGCATTAAGTACTTTCATTCTAATTTTTAATTAGTTAATTTATTTATAATTTTTGAAGCCTGATCTTTTTATTGTATTTCCAGTATTGTTTCCACTACGTCCAATATTCTTGAACGGACTATACTTTAATTTATACAAATTTTTTGAATTATCCAAAGATTTCTCTTCTGATTCACGTCTTTTTGAAAAACCCCTATTGGATTGCTGTATCTTTACAAAAGCTACTAAAGCTCCAAATGCTACCAACCTATCCACGTTAAGTCCAGGATAATATGCAAGCATTTCTTTTATTAGCATTCCATCAGGTATTCTTTCAACACCTAATGTTTGATTTGTAACAATACCACCAACATCAGTTTCTTCATCTATGACTTCTCTTAAAAATTCAATTGCATATGAAATTAAATGGCTTTTAAATAATGTACCTGTATTTTTCCATCCATACTCTTGATAAACAGTATTGTTTGAACCAAGATCTTTTAAGAATAAAATTTGTTGTTTAGGAACTAAGTATCTTTGTTTCTTTCTAGAAATCATATGTTGTATAAACAAGGATATGTTATTCTCAACTATAGTCCAGGCATTATACCACTCTATAATTAATTCTAATCTTTCATGTGTTTTATTTATATCATCAAATCTACCACACCATGATGCTACAATTTTATCTTTCTCTAAAAATTGTTCTACATCACCAGATATCATAGTTCTTGTAACCTCTGTTGCATTCTTATAAACAAAAATACTACACAAGGAATCTGATGTAGTAGTCTTACCCTCTGATACAGGGTCAATAGAAGCATAATAAGCTCCAAACTCTGGACTCTTGACGGGTCTTTCCCAAACAACAATACTTCCTGTCTTATCCACTTGTTTTTTGTCTACAGGAAATCTACTTATTGGAAGTTTGTTTGTTCTTTTAGCAAAGATACCTTTCTCATCTCTATCTAATTCAATAAGCTCATAAGGGTATTCTTTCTCTTCAATTCTTTTTTGTTGTCTACTAAGAATGCCTTGTGGAAATACAGATGCTTTTCTATATGCAAATGCTTCTGCAATATTTAAAGGTTTCTGAGATATCCTTAATTGGAACTGTTCACCATTTAATTCATTCTTCCATCTTTCTCTTTCTTCATTGATTGCTACTTCAGCTTCTTTTACTAAAGAGTTTCCATAGTCATCAATAAAAGGAGGCATTGACCATTGTTCTGGAATAAACAAACCAGCCATACCTATTGTACCATCTGCATCAATAAGATCAGTTTCAACAGCATATATATCATTAGCCACTGGATTAGTAATCATTTCTTTTAAAGGATTACATTGTTCTAAATCTCCAACAGATCCAGCAGCAATAAACATACCTGTAGTAATCATACCAGAAGACATGGCAGGACGCAAGTACTCATATGTCTCAGACATCTTTGGAGCAATTCCAGCTTCCTCATGAAAGAAAATTGAACAAGGTCCCCCTACTCCAGTAGTTGCATTCTTTTCAAATGAACCCCCTTGTATTTTTGATTTTAATCCTCTTGCTGTTTTTCTATTACCAACTTTAACTTCAATTTGCTGTTGCCATAATAAAACCTTTTCTGGATTACTTGGTCTATACCAAGCAGTATGCTCATTCAAGAATGTTTTGTATTCATCTAAAAACTTCCATGAACCTTTGTCATTTATAAAATCTTTAAGTGATGCACCAATCTTACAGATACTTCCTTCCTCAAACCAATAGGTATTAATAATTTTACCCATATGAAAATATGAAGATGCTATCTGACGTTTCTTTAATATAGCAGAATGTTTGTAATGTAGTTCTGCAAGTAGTTCATATAATGCCATATGATACTGAGCATCACGCACTTTAGCAAAACCATACTTCTTTTCTTCTTTATCAAAGATTGGTAAGAAGTTTAACCACATATAATAATCTCTAGTTAAATACCAGCTTTTATCCCCATCATTATAGATAACTCCCTCTCTACATTTAATCTTTTGATCTTCCCAGTAGTCAGTAAAATCTTTAGACCTAAATGGTTTATCACAATAAAATCCTTGTTTATTAAATATTTGAGCTTGTTCATTAAACTTAAATGAAAGCTCATTAAACTCATAATGACCAGGGACATTGAATATATTTAAAACATAATCAATAAAATCTTCTCTAGTTTCAAATTGTGTAGTTGTCCAAGAATCATTTTCATATGTAGGTATGGATCTATACATATTTGAATTTTGCAAATACATCTCCTTCATGGATCAGTAAGTGTTGCTCATCATCATGCATCATGGATGTTGGTAAACAATGCTCACTATATTGAACCTCATCTCCTATTTTAATTTCTGTTACACCTTCACCTACAGCTACTACAGTACCTTTGTGTTCTGTTTTTTGAGCTGCATCAGGTATAATAATATTTGTGTTTTTAAAATATGTCTCAGCTTTTTTTTGTTTGATCAATAATTTCTTTCCTACTGGTATTACTTGTTGTATCATTTTTTTGATTTTAATGGTTTATTATATTTGGTCATATGCTAATCCTGCACCACCACGTACAGAACTTTCTTGTTCTTGTTTCATATCAACAAAGGCTCCTTTGTATGATTGTCTAATTTGTTCAAATTTAGATGCTGCATTTACCATAGAGTTTATGTTTCCATCTCTACCATGTTCAATAGCAGTTACTTCCATATACTTAGCTAATCTATCAAGCATTGACTTAATACCTTTGTAAGCTCTAAAGGTAGGTGTTTCATATAACTTATAGCACATGTCTAATGCATATATTATTTTAGGATCTTCTGGTGAATCTTCTAATTGAACTTCTTCAATAATGATATCTTCTTTTTCATGTTCTGGTAGATTAAAAAAAGGATTCATATCTGGATTAGGGCAGCTCATATAAAATATGTACTGATAAATTTTTAAATGTGTATCAGGATAAGTTTCCATAATAGCATTTAAAAAAGGTAAAGCATAGCAATGTTCTGATGGAATTACTTTGCTGTTCTGAATATCAAATAGTCTTACTAACATAATTAACTAGGTGTTGGTATTGGGTTCAATAATAAAACAATTGATTCATAAGTATCTGAACTATAAATAGTACCAATACCTGGTATATATATTTGAATTATTCCTGGTATAAAAACTTCTGCTATACTATCCCAAACAAAACCTACTGCACTAATTCTAGTTGGATCTATACTCATTGGTGATACAGTATCAGTATTCCAATAATAATTTGTTACTCTACCATCAGGTTCTGTTGCTTTTGCTAATTGCACTTGTGTAATTGTTACAGTTGCCATAATTTTATTTATTATCTTTTAACCACATCATTAATGAATTAACCTCATCTTTTAAATAAGGAACTTCATACATTTTAATTTCATCTAAAATAGGTTCTCCATTATAATGTTCATTTATTGGGTATCCATTTGCATCTTCACCAATCTGTTTAAACTTTACATGTTGTATTGTTAGCTTCCCTATCTTTAAAGAAGGGTTATGCTTTTTAATAATATACGCATAAATACTGAGCTGTAAAGAATAATGGTTTAAATTACAATCATCTAAATGATTAATAGGTTTAAACATTTTACTTGTAATACCTTCCCAATTAGTAAATCCTTTTTCTTTAATTTCCTTATTAGTCTTATAATCATTAATATTAATATACCCATCTACAACTTCTACCATATCTGCTTGTCCACATAAACCCACTGATTTTAAATAAACCATGTGTTCTGGATACATCCCTGTTGATAAAGTTTGTTGAGGTGCTAATTTTATACCCTCTTCATTTATAATGGGTTTGATTATAGGTAGTTCTGTTCCATTACGTTCAATTGTATTGAAATCTAATATATCAGATTCTCTTTGACCATGATAAAAATTACCAAGATTAATGGCTCTTTCTGTCTCATTATCCCAGGCACTGATTATTTCTTTTTCAGTCATGCCATACCACTTAGAATTTTTATTCTTTGCAGATTTTTTTGCTTGTCCCTCCTTATCAAATTTGGGTTTAAACATCCCTATAAGTGAAGTGACACTCAACCATTTGATATTGTCATCTTCTATACTTTCATAAGTATGTCCATCTTCTTTGAATATAATAGCCATTACTCTGTAGTTAAAGTTTGTGATACTTTAGCTCCAGTTGATGTCATGGGATCATTGGTTGTTGTAGAAACATAGTATGGATTTGATGTAGTTCCATTTGGTACTCCATGATAAGGTTGAAATAATTGATTTACATTTTCATCTTTTTTATCAAACATATGAGCTTTAATTTCTGCATTTAGCAAAACTATTGCAGCTTCTATGCTAATCATTTCATGTTCTAAAAGATCTTTTACTATTTCTGATACTGTCATAATATTAATTTTTAATTTGTTGATTTACTTTTTCTTCTAATTCTTCAGTCATTAATGAATCCCAAAAACCTTTAGGACAAGATGTTGATAATGACCTTACTTTAAATGCAAGACTGCATCCACAATCTGAACAACAAGGTTGTGTACCTGGAGCTAAACAATGTTCTCCACTAGCATCAAATAAAGAACACTTAATGCATATTTGAAATCTATCTGTAGCAACAGCCTCAACGTGTTCTTTTTTAAACATGTTATTCTTAATGCCTTCCATTATTTGATTAGCATTTTTAAATAATGTTAAATATTTTTTCCATTTTCCCTGCATATTGTAAATTTTATTTTGCTTTAAATTCTTTTTTTGTTAATATATCAGCTTCCATTTGTGCTAATGCTTTAGACATTTGTTCAATGTTATTCTGTATATTTTCACTTTGAGCATAACCATTGTATGTTCTTTTAGTTAAATTACCCAATGTACTTTTATTCTTTTTAATTGAGTTTTCTAATTTAGTCTTTCTCAAATAAAATGTCCCCAATCCATCTACATTTATTCTTGGATATTCTAGTGCTGATAATTTTTTTCTTAACTTACCATAATAAAATGTTATAAAATCATCTACCACTTGAGGATGCACACCAACTTCTTCAGCTATACCAGCTTTAAAATCTTTATGCTTCTTGGGATTCACGGCCTAGTATTTTATAGTCCAACAATATCAAACCATCTATTTGAACATTAATATTTTTGTTAATTGAAATGGTCTTTTTATTTATACCATTTTTAACTATTAACTTTTTCTTTTCTGCTTTTGCTAAAGCATTTCTAGCTGATTGTGGGCTTTTAAATATTTGTTGTTCAGTTAAAAATATACAAAATTTAGTTAATTCAATTTTTGGTTGTTTAGATAATTCCATTAAACATTTAAGATCTGAATTACTAATTAAAATATTTTCAAAAAAACAATACGTAAGTATCTGATACTTAATGGTTTCATTAATATCTACTTGTAATTTTAAATCTACTTTGTTTACTATTGCCATTATTTCAAACTCATTATCATATCAACTAAATCAGGATGTGGATAACAATCAAACTTATCCTTTCTTACATTGGTATGAGTTAGTAATCCTTTTATTTTTCCACTAGCTGCATCCTCATTATATTCAAATCCTTTAATAGCACCATGTTTTTGTATTAGTTGTTTTAAACCCAACCTTACATCAACACCATCTCTTTCAGCAACATACTTAATCCACTTTTCAGTTTCTTTAATTTGTTTCTCTGAATATGCATGCCAATTTAAATATCCTTTGAATGCTTCTTTTAATGTTGTTACTTCATCTGGGTGAGCAACAGTTCCCACATAGGTTTTATAATCTTTAGTTAATTGTCCCATACAACAAATTTCTAAACCTACAGAGTGTCTATTCATCCAACCTGATTTAGTTAGACCCAAATGCCAACCTTGGTTTCCAGTTGGAAAAGCTTGAACCATTTGACCATCATATTTAGCATCACTATTACGGTGACTTCTACCTCCTAAAACAAATTCAGTTCCAATAGCACCTCTATCATCTTTATTCCACATATCAACACAAGCATATGGGTTATTATTCCCTGCTGTATGATGTAAGAATATGTATTCATTTTTAATAGGTCCTTTTATATATTCTTTAGGGGACAGGTAATGCTTATGAATTATCTGATCATAATTGGTTTTAAAGTATTGACCAAATATATCTGTATCTTCATCAATAGCTTCTTGGATTGTAGGTACTTTGTTAAATAACAATGTCCACATATCTGAATCTACTATTCCTGTAACTGGCAGATTATTGGCTAGTTGGAATCTAATTACAGCTTTTTCTGTAGCAGGTCCAAATTGTGCATCCTGCTTTAATAAGAGTTTGGATTGGAGGGTTTGGACATCTGGCCCAGAATCCCCTCTTTTTAACATCTTCATAGTTTAATCTATTTGAGATGCTGCATTCTCCATTGCTTCTTTAAAAGCTTTTGCTTCTTCTGAATCAACAGGTACTTGCCCACCTTCTTTTTGAGAAGCATATGCTTGTGCCATATACATCTGTGCTTGAAGTCTTTCAGCTCTTGATTTCTCAATAGTAGCTAAAAGCATTTCATACTCAGCTTGTACTTCTAAATGTGGAATGTTGTCTTTGTAAAATGCAGTAATCTCTTCTCTACGTGCATTTAATTCCTCTTTAGTTAAGATAGGTTCTTTCTCATCTAAGAGAGTTTTGGTTTTTGATTGTGCCATTTTTTATTTTTTTAAGTTAAACAATATAGTACAAATATATACTAATAGTTTAAATAAAAAAAGTTTAATGGATTTATTTTTATATTTTATTTTTTTCTAATAAAGCAATTACGGTTTTAAGTTCTGATGCTTTAGTAAAAACAACATCTCCATCAAGAAGCTCAACATTCCACTTATTAGCTTTAGCTTCATCTGAATCACTATCACAAGATAAAAAGCTTATCTGACCTATATCTTTAACATAATAATACCATAGTTTATCAGATCCACTTGACTCAGGTGTTTCATCCTGACGTATAAATCCTAACTTAATTAAATTAATCTCTTTCATCTGGTTTTAGTTTTAATATTACTAATTGTTTCATTAGTGCAGTTGCACTATCTTTATCAGGAAATGTAGCCAACAATTCTTCATTAAGGTAAACCCTAAACTCTTCAACATCATTTACCCAAGCCTGCACAATATTGATTTTCATTACTTTTATTTACTTAAAGGTTGTGTACTTGGTGCTGTTACTGTTAAGCATTTACCTATTGTAGTATTTGTTGTTGGTCCGTAATGCATAAAACCAACTGCTAATGGTGAAGTTGAAGACTCTGTTTCAAAATTTACATAACCAACTACTCCCCCTGTTGTCATTTCCCATACAAATTTAAAATCAGTATTTGGATTCCATGTTGTTGTTGTTGAAACTCTAAAAGTACCAACTACTACTCCATCTCCAGTTGGTATAATAGGAGCTGTCTCATTGGTAAAGATATTTGTTGCAGAAGAGAAATTTAATTTTCTCTGCCCTGAAATATACGGTAAGTTAGTTGTTACTTTAGGCCAACCTAACCATAAAGGATCAGTATTATTATTTAATGCTTTCCAGGATATTGCTCCTGTTGTTATCTTTGGAGCATGAACTCCACGTATAATCAATGCGTTGAATTTAACTACTGTTGTGCCAGTGCTTGTTAAACGTATCTGAAAATCAGCAGTATTAGATGTGGAACTCAACCACTCCATATCCATTCTTACTGATACTGTTGGGGCAATCTTAGTTAATTCTTGTAATCTCTGTTCTTTAAGGCTCATTTTTTTTTTATTTATATGTATAACTATTATTTCTTTTTAGCTTTCATGGCTCCACCCATTCCATATTTCATAGATCCACCCATGTTAGCTTTAGGTGCAGAACCTCTCATTTTTTTCTTAGGTGCAGCACCACCCATACCATATTTTATTGCACCACCTTTGCTTTTTATAGGGGGGGCAATAACAGTATCAAGTTTGGGAGTAGAAAAAGTATACATACCTATTTTACCATCTATTTCTGTTTTAGATTTATTATCTTTTGGAAAATATTCATCAGGTTTTCTATCTAGGTTTTCTTTATTTTTTTTTTGTTGAGCTATCCTAATTTCTTTACCAGATTGTGCTTGGCCTGTACCACCACCATATTTTTTGTAACCCATTTTGTTTCTTACTTCTGTTGGAAGTTTAGCTAATCCTTTTTTACTAGCAGGTACATCTTTCATTGCACCACCTTTTGACATTTTCTTTACAGTTTTCATAATTTTTTTTTTAATGTTATCTAAATTTTGCAGCTTTCTTAGCTACAGATTTTGGTTGCTTTACAAATTGCTTTCCTTTAGCATTACCTTCAGCTTTGGCTTTATTAGTTGCTGCTTTCTCAGAAGCACTTAATGCATCCCACGCTGCAGAAGGCAAATACCTTTTCTTTCCTTTAGACGGTTTCCCGTCAGAGGTCTTCCATTTCTCATTACCCCATTTCTTAAGGGACTCTTGTGATTTAGCTAATGCCATTACTTTTTCTTTATTTTTTTCTGAACAGTATCAGACAGCTCTTTCAAATGAAATAACTTTACACTTGTTTTGCCATGTGTCTTTCCAGAAAATAATGTACCATCTGGCATTTTATGATTACCACCATTATATAGTGTACCATCTTTCTTGTAGTGATTTACTCCTTTCATTTGTATCCTCCTCCTGCTTTTTTATATTGAACTGCAAGTAGTTGTGCTTTACGGGCAGACCATTCTCCTGGATCACCACCTTTTGTACCTGCTTTAATCTTATTAAAAAGATTCTTACGCATACCAGGTTTAGTATAGTTACCTGCTTTGTTTACTGTAGATTTTGCTTTTGCCATTACCACTTAACTTTATCTGCCCAATAAGCAGCACTCATTTTACCTTTACTGATATTTGCTGCGTGTCTAGCCTTGAATGATTTCTGTCTAGCCTTGTCTTTTGGTGTGGTAGGATTTGCTCCTGCACCACTCACGCCTTGTTGCCCAAATCTAATTGTTTTTACTGTATCACCTTCTTTAGCCACAACTACATGTGACTTAGTTGGATGTGAGGGAGTACGCTTTGGCTTATTATAACCAGCAACTCCAGCACTTGCTAACCTTGAGTCTTTTTTAATTGCCATAATTATCCTACTTGATTTACTGTTACAATTAATCCAGGAATAGCAGGAATATTTCCTGTAGCTACAACTGATGTAATAACTGTACCATTATCTACATTACTATCTATTTGCCATTTAAGTTGCACATATTCATTAGCACTTGTTGTCTTAAAAAAGAAATTCCAAGCTGCTACAATATATATAGAGTTAGAAGGAAATCCTATTTGAGAAGCACTAACAGGTACATCTACACCATTTTGTGATAACCAGATGTGTGTATGTGTTGCAGTGTTACCACTATTTTTTATCATCTGTGCACTAAATGCTAAGTTATATACTCCAGGATTAGTTATTTTTATTCTATTACCAGAAACAAGTGAAACACCATTGTTCCAAGGATCTGAGTTATTAAGACCCATTGTAAGAACACTTCCTGCAATGCCTGTTTGGTTTGTAGTATCATAGAAAGATCCTGAATAACCCAACCCTGTATTTTGACTTGTAATGTATTTCTTTAGTGCACCAATATTAATTAAGCTGGCCTCCATTTTTGGTTGGGGCTTCAGCACCTCTTGAGTATCAGTGTATGCTGCAGCAATAATATAATCTTTATCTGTAGGAACTTTAACTTTGCGTTTAGCAATCAATCCCATAATATCCTGTAGTGTATTCATTAGTTATTTTATTTAAGTTGTACTTATATCATTAATATACAAAATCCTTTTGTAAAGGTAGGATAATTTTAAACAAATTAATTATGGGAACTCAAAAAAATTTTTTGTCCCCAAAAAAAATAGTGTGTTTTTTAAATGTTATGTGTATTAGAATGTTGGTACCTACTACCAAACTGCTCCCCAGCTAATTATTGCGGTGAGGGTACCCCCGCGTCTGTGGTACCTATAATTTAATAAAATACAATATTATGAGTGTTTTCTTCAGAAAATTAAGGATTAACCAAGCCACTGGCACAGCAACAATCATTGCTACTGACAAGGCTATCACAAGCAAGCAAACTACACTTGCTGGGATGAACGTGGGCACACGGATGCAAGGTAGTGTAGTATTTGGAGTGCTAAGTCTTATTGACCCTGAAACTAATCAGGTCATGAAGGCAACACACCCAACAATCTTGGCTCTGCAAAAGAAATTAAATGCAGGTGATGAAATGCCGGGATTCCAAATGAGTACCAACCCTGTGGTTGATATTCAAACTGGTGAGCTAACAACCCTAATGTGGATTGAGGCTGTGTAACATCAGTACAAGAAGAGAGGAGTGTAAAAGCTCCTCTCTTTTTATTTGGTTACTAATTCCCCTTTTTTGCTTGTGGTGCACTACGCATACTTTATTGAGTGTTACCAATTGTTCTGCCCAACAGCTACAATGCATACCTTTCTGCTCTCCAGCTGCTGCGCTGCGCGCAGCTCCTCTCTGCTCCCCAGCTAATTAATGCAATTTTGCAATATAATAATTTAAATAAAAAAAGTTATGTCAGTATTTTTTAGAAAATTGAGAGTAAATGATAGCACAGGAACTGCTACCATTATTGTAACATCTGCACCTATTGTAAGTAAGATAGGTACGTTAGCAGGTATCAGTGTAGGAACAAGAAGCCAAAGTAATATTACATTTGGTGTATTGAGCTTGATTGATCCTCTAACTAATTCAGTGATGAAAGCCAATCATCCAACTATTGCACAACTTCAGAAAAAGTTGAATGCAGGAGATGAGATGCCAGGCTTTAAATTGTCTGATAATAGAGTGGTTGACCTTGTAACAGGGGAAGAAACAACACTCTATTGGGTGGAAGCAGTGTAAACTGCTTAAAATTAAAGGGGATGGTTACTAATCATCCTCTTTTCTTTTTACTTCAAGGAATTTTGCATTCATTTGTGTGTCAATTATTATATGGGTGATCTCATTCACCTATATCTATACTCTAATCACACTTACAATAACAATTAATGTTTCTATTATATATATAGCTACAATTATTGTTACACTCTCTCACTCATGGTTATGTCTCTCTCCTATAGAATTGTTATCTCTCTCTATAGGATGAGAGCCATATTACCCGTAATCTAGTAAAAATCAATAATAATTAAATAAACAGAAGGTATGAAAACAATTAGTCTATTTGGAATGCAGACCGTATTAATAAATGGTGCATCAATCAACACATTTAAAATTAGAGTAAGTCACTCAGATTTTAATGAACAAAAGTTACATCCATTGCTTAACATAAGTGATGGTCTTAGAATAAACCATGTTTCTAGTCATAGAAATGGTAAACCACAATCCCTAATAGAAATCACTTACACTGGTATGAGTTGGGAAAAAGATATGGTTGTTTTTAGAACTGTGGGTAAATCTTTAAAAGAAATCCAAATTAACAAGCTAAATGAAAGGTATGCGTGGACAAATGATCCAGCATCTGATGGATTTAAAATAGCTTGGTAATAAAAAAAGTGTGAGTTGTTACACTATAATGAAACAACTATCCAGTAAGTTGCTGGCGTGGGTTGGTCCAGTATAGTTACAAGACCAATAGGCTGATATACCTGAATGTATATTCAAGGATAAGAGACCATTAGACGTAATGGATGTTCTCTTATTCTTGATAAGTACACAATGTTGTTACCCTCAGAGTTGAAATACTCATGGTGTGTGCGTTAAACCTATTATAACGGTTACTAAAACAACAGGTCAGCTCTCGTGACCAAAGGATAAACCAGTGATGGTATAAAGTGGTATGTTGGTAACATATTGCGCAGGAGTAATCCTGTCTACAGAAGAGTATTGTAACTACCTACATTTTGGAATGCTAGTGGCCTAACGGTTGATGCATAGAGATGTAGACTTTCTAACAGGTAGGAAGTTGAGACAGAAATGTCAATAGAAAGTGCAATAGGTAACAATAGTACATCTTGCCAAGATGGAAGTTGTTATTAGTGAGATGTCTCATATGCTACTAGAAATAGTGTGTAGTACATCAAACAGTAAGTAAGCTTGGCAGCTTAAAGCAATGTGGAGTTATAACTAAGGTACTCAAAAGGTATTATGTTATATAAAGTTAAAACTACTTCACATGAATTCCTGAACCGCTAACTAAAATCTATATGATCTAAAAGCAAAAAATGTTTTAACACTTATCAGTGAAAATGCTCTTATCCTACTGCAATATGTAGGTACAGAAGACCCGCAAGGTTTATGTAAAGGGACTGATTAATATCTAGCTAACAGGCTGCAACCTGTGTATCTCGCAAGGAAGTTGGTATGAAAAGAAACTTATGGCACTGGTATGTAAAAGTATGATGATACTATAAATCATTGAGCATGTTGTTTACTTGTAGAAATACAAGTGTGTGTATATAGGGGAAACTCTTAATGATAACAACATGAAAGGTCAAATACTCATCCTTTCAGATTTTAATGCACCAATTCTACTTCACAAGGGTAGACAGTTGTAATGTATGTACGCACCCCTACTAGATTTTATCACTAGAAAGATGTTACGCAGGGTTTTGAGTAGAGAAGACTGATAATCATCTCTTTAACCTGAATGAAACTTATATTACAACTGAGTGCAGAGTGAAATCAAATTGTAACCAACTAAAACTATATATTATGTATTTACTTATTGCAAAAATTATGTTCATACTTCAAGTACATTCAGGTATTATTGTACCTACTAATGATGTTGATGGTAGAATTATATATTCTATTCCTACTGTTGGAATAGAGTATGCTTACAAATCAGAGATAATCCAGTATCTTGAAACTGGAGTGTTTACTTATGATGAAACCTTGGATGATAAGGTTGATCTATCAATTTTTAAAAAATAATTTGTTATGACATTTGAAGACTTGGAGTTTGAGATAGATGAATTTACAGGAGAATCATCTCATCATATTTTTAAAAATCATTATGGTGTATCTGTAATACGTGGTCCTTATACTTATGGTGGTAAACAAGGACTATATGAATTAGCTGTTATATACATGGCACCTAATGCAGAATATTCAGATCTTGTATATGATACACCTGTTACTAATAATGTAGAAGGATATTTAACACCTGAAGATGTAACTAGACTAATGAAAAGAGTCAGCAAGTTACCTTCAAGAAAAAAAATTAAAACTTAAACTTATAAATTATGGGAAGTGTAATAGATTATATTGAATGTCCAAATTGCAAATTAGAAGCATGGTGTGACTTTTACTATAAAACAGGTGAAGAATATGTTGACTGTCACAATTGTGGTTATCATAAATCAGTAACTATTGTTAATAGAGATAAAGATTTATCTGAATTACTACAGGAAGATTGGAAAATTGATGAACTTAAAAACCCTTATGGTGCTTATAGAATAAAAGTATATCATAGTATTGGGACTCAATGTGGTTCATTAGAAAATGAAGAACAATATAATAACTTTAAAACAGCTAATGAAGTTGATGTGGAGATAGAATATTGTTCTGTATCAAGACTAATTGATGGTGAAATTGTTACTGAAGTTATTATTGATAATGGACCTGAAGTAGATTCAGCTGGATACACAGCAGAAGATAGGCAAAATGAGAATGACTTGAATGCATTAGAAAATTCAGGTACAGAGTATTAAAAAACATAGCAGGTGAAAGTCCTGCATTTATTTAATCATTTAAAAAAAAACAGTATGAAATCAACAAAAATTATGGTAGGATGTACAGTTACATTCCTTCTTACTTGGCTTTCAATAGCTACAATTGCTTATATGTTATCTAGTGTAACAGACTTTAGAACTTGTGCTACTAATGGTGGTACAATAATGTTTATGTTAATCTTTGGATGGATACCTTCAGTAATTGTAGGTCATGATCTTAATAAAAGATATATAAATGAAAATTAATTTAGCAATTACTGCTGTTGTATTGTTATTTGTGTATATCATAATTGATATAGTTAAAGGACAATACAACAGAATTGTAGTCAGTCAACCTGAATACAATCACATTGTAAAAATAGATACTTGTAGAATTGTTACTGATACATTAGGAAAACCTTTTTGTATATGGTATCACAACAAGTTATACTTACCAGATCCTTATCAAGATTTAGATCAAGAAACCCTTAAAAAACAATAATATGAACGTAATTATCTTAAAACCTGAAGTATTCACTCAGTACAAATCAAAAATTGGAATTATGCTTTACACAGATGAAAACTCACCTCAAGTGAATTTCTTTACTGGACATAAGCATCTCAAATTAGATCAAAATCAAATACAAACACCATCAATTGAAGAAATTGAAGATGCTGTTATTGCTGATGATCATTTAAGAGAACTAGCAGAAGAACATAATCTGGTAGAAATCCATCATAATAATGATATTGAAGACTACATGGAGTATTACTCTGAATTTAACTAATCAATACCTACTGTAACCCAGGTTACGGTAGGTTTAACTTTAACTTAAAAACAAAAATCATGAAACAAATTCTTAAAAAATCAATCAAATTTTCAGTTGTTATTGCTATACCAGCATTAGCACTCTTCTTCTATGTATACAACATAAAAGAACTATTCAATTTAAATGTACCATACATAATACTTTGGCATCTTGCCTTGTTATTTGTATTATACAATGCTTTATTTTATTCTTATCAT
>Ga0208975_1000075_pt1 | contig 48217 bp, 41 predicted proteins | sample GreLakmeER78MSRF_FD_187700 | JGI IMG/M metagenome (GOLD analysis project Ga0208975, IMG submission 187700) | Freshwater lentic microbial communities from great Laurentian Lakes, MI, USA - Great Lakes metaG ER78MSRF (SPAdes) | ecosystem: Environmental > Aquatic > Freshwater > Lake | place: Great...
TGGATTCCAATATCAAAAACATTTACATTTCCAACAAATGTTGATGCAGAGTTTAAAATTGTTTTTAAAATTATATCTTCTGATGGAGGGTCCGCAGGAGATTATGATGTTCAATTTAATGGTATTACTGTAGGTCAACATAGCGAAGAGTTTAACGCAACATCATTAGGTCAAACAAAAGGAACTTTTCCAACTGATATTAATTTATCACTAGAAGGAATTGTTGATGCAGATGCATATGGACTTAATGCAGAAAAAGGATATTATGTTGTAGAAAATAATTCTTTAACTGCCAAAAATTTTGGTGTTCCAATTGTTTATGGTTCTGCTAGGGCTGTTGAAATAATTCCACACTCAGAAGTTGTTGACTATAGAACTTGGGATCAGGTTGCAGATGAAAGTTGGAGTTATTGGGAAGATCAAGAAGATTCTTGGTCAGATGTTAACTTTTTTACGGCAGAGCAAGATTTAATTGTTAACTCAAAGCCATCATTTATTTTTCCAGGCTACGGATTTTTAAATGAGTCTGGAAGAAATAATAATTATACTTTAGAATTTTGGTTACAAGCAGATGTAAATACAATAGATGCAAAAAGAATTTTAGGTCCAGTATCATCGACAGATGGTTTATATGTAAAAGATTGTTTTTTAACTCTTGCTATTGATGGAAATTTTGTTTCACATTATGTTGGCGAATGGTTTAGGCCAATGATTATCCATATTAAACTTATTAGAGATCAAGCAACACTTATGGTAAACGGAGAAGACGTTGGCACTCTTTCAATAAACACTTCTACCATGACCCTCCCACCTGAATATTCAGTTGAAGACTCTACCAAGAGTAATGATTGGATTGGAATTTACGCTTATGAAACTCTTGTAGATCAAATTAAAATAGATTGTATTGCTATATATCCTTATTCTATTTTAAACAATGCTGCAAAAATTCATTATATTTTAGGTCAGGGAGTTCCAAGAACACCGCAGATTATAGATTCATATTATGGGGGTTCTACTGCAGAAATAGATTATTCTTTTGCAAATTATAGTAACAACGTTACTTTTCCAACCACTAGAGCCTGGAGTTCTGGATCAGCAGATACACTAATTCCAGATGTTGTAAGATTAAAAACACCAAATTATAGCCTGCCCAACTTTGTTCTAACTGGATCTTCTGGAACAAAAACTCTAAAAGAATTAGAGGCTGATAATAAATTAATTCAAAGTGAAACGAATAAGTTTTTTACTTTAAAGCCATCTAACCAATGGACGAGTAACTCTTATGTTTATTTTGAAAATCTTTCTTTTCTTTCAAACTCTTTAGACTCCATTGTTGGAACTTTTAAAGTCACAGAAGATGAAGATGGAACCTTATTGTTTTTGCAAAAAGAAAGCAGTAGTTTTAGCATTGAAAGAGAATCAGGAAATTTAAAATATCTATTTAGACATAACCTTGCTCCAGGAGATCCATCAGTAGTTATTAAATCAGTAGCATGCCCAACAGGAATTTTTTCTGCAGGAATTCAAATATCAAAACTTCTTGAAGAAAGTTTAGTAGATGGATTGTCTCAATTCTTTTCAAACCCATCATCATTAAAACTATATATTGGAAGTAGGCCTAATTCATCAAATATGTTTACTGGCAATATTTATAAAGTATCTTTAAATACTTTTAAGCATACAAATACAATAAGCACTTATTTTGAAGAAGACGGAACTGCAGTTGCAAATGCTAATTTTATTGATCATGTTGGAAGTTATAGCCTGTTTTCTTTTGAAGACTATGGTGGATTTTTTATTGATATTGCAACATTTGGCTATTGGGAATCCTACACTCCATTGTCATCCCTTGCAAAAAACTCTTTGAATGTTTCAGAAGAAACAGTTTTAGACATTGATTTTATTCAATTTAATTTTGACTATCCATCACCATCAGAAATTCAAGATGAAGAAAGTGGAGAAGAGTCTGGATATTGGATAGACAATAGTGAGTCAATTAATACAGATAATTCTAACGTAAGAGCATTTGTTACTTTTCAAAATATTTTAGAAAATGTTACACAAACAGATTTTGAATACACAACAACAATGCCAGCACTTAAAAATAAAATTCTTGATTTAAATGAAGAAGCAAATTGGGAAACAAAAAGGTTTGAAGTTGTTGACAACTACTTGATCTATCCATCAAAAACAGTTGATTTTAATAATATTGCAATAGTTTATCTTTTAACCTTTAAAGTTTTTGGTATTTTACACAATCAAGTTTCTTTAAGAAAGTTAGAACTTGCTGCAAAAACTTTTAATGCAACAGAACCTAATCCAATAACAACCAGATATGCAATAAATATAGAGCCATATGTTTTAGAGCAAGAATCTGGATCAACAGAATTGTATGACTACAAGGCGCAAAACTCATATTTAATTGACAAAGAAAGTGCACCATACCTTTACCTAACAAGAAAAAGCGGTATTGAATTAATAGGAGGAACAACCAACCTATATCGTGGAATCTCTATTGATGTTAATCCAACAGAAATAGATCTTTTTTCTATAAGTGCCATTCAATTATTTTTAAGATTAGACTTATGGGGTTTTCCACAAAACCCAGTTTTAATATTTGAAATAGAAAATGCTGCTGACACTATAGAATTTTACATTCAGGCTAACTCATCAAATGCAGATAGAGGAAGAATTTTTGCAAAAACAAAATCTAACAACCTTTCTTATAATTTAATTGATTATTATGTAGACGGATTGTATGTTTCTGATCCAACGCTTAGTATTCAGAGATGGACAGTTTTAGGCATGTCTTTTCCAAGTAACCTAAACTTTAATGCTTTTAATGGAAAAATTAACCTAAGAAACCTTATGACCTTTAATAACATTTCTTTTTATAAAGGAACAAGGTCACAGTTAGAGTTGTCCAATGTTTATAGATCATGGGATGAAGTTAACGATGAGAGTTGGGCATATTGGGACACCGTTACAAACGAGTTTCCAGTCGCAGATTGGAATAACGTTTTAGTTAAAAGAAGGGATAGTAGGTATATTGTTAATGCTGGTGAGGTTTATAATAACTATACTGGAACAAATAAAATTATTGTAGACGATAATGAAGGAATTTACCTAGAAACAGATGAAGTTTCTGTAATTCAAGACGCTATTTGGCAAAACTCTGTACTACCTCCAGCATAATATGGTATACTAATGGTTATGAGAGAGAAAAAACCAGGAGAAGTTGGTAAGTCCAAGATAAAACTTATTGAAAAAAACTATGATTGGGGTTTATATTTTTGGGAAAAACCCAATGGCAAGGTCTTTGGAGATGGTCACGGAAACCTTTTAAACATTCCTGCACGTAAAGGTGATCTTGAAAAAATCATGGAATTACGCAAAGCAGCAGAATATTGGGGTCAGCCAGAAGGAAAACCAGTTTTTCATCCTGGTGTAAACCGTGTAAGTGAAATGGAATACTCTGAACAGATTGCCAGAATGAAAGAAGGACTCATTCCTAATATGAATGATTTAGGCGCAGTTCATGCAGCACAGCAAACAATAAAGGAGCATGGTTCCGATGATTGATGAAGAAGATTACTATCTTGGTGCAAGTATTGATAATCTTGCAGACAAAGAGGATGAATTTAAAAAGAACGATCCTTTTAATAAAAACTGGGATTTTATTAAAAATTTAAACAATCTTGATCAAAATTTTAAAAGGCGCACTGCTCGTACTCTTGGCAAGGCAGTAGATCCAACTTCCGCATATTTAGATAGCGCAAATGCAGTTCAGTCTGGTACAGATAACACAAAATCAAAAGCCATCAATCCAGGAACAGCAGTTAGAAATGGTTATGGGCTTTTTGATGTAATTACACCCCCTTATAACCTTTATGAATTAGCAAACTATTACGATACATCTTTTGCAAACCATGCTGCTATCGACGCTAAAGTAGAAAACGTCGTTGGTCTTGGCTATGATTTTGTTGTTTCTTCACGTACCATGCTAAAACTTGAAAATGTTGAGGATGAAAATTCTCTTGGTCGTGCTCGTAAAAGAATTGAAAGAGCAAAGATTGAAATGCGTGATTGGTTAGAAACCCTTAACGATGACGACAGTTTTACAAAAATTATGGAAAAGATTTATGTAGATGTACAGGCAACTGGAAATGGATACATGGAAATTGGTCGTAAAGTAACAGGAGAGATTGGTTACATTGGTCATATTCCATCAACAACAATGCGTGTTCGCAGATTAAATGACGGATATGTTCAGATTATTCAACCATCAGTTACATACTTTAGAAATTTTGGGGCAAAGAATCAAAACCCTGTAACAACAGATACGAGACCAAATGAGGTTATTCATTTTAAGCAATACTCTCCATTAAATACTTATTATGGAGTTCCAGATATTATTTCAGCCCTTGCTTCACTTATTGGTGATCAACTTGCATCAAACTACAATATTGATTACTTTGAGAACAAGGCAGTGCCAAGATATATCATTACACTTAAAGGCGCTAAGTTAAGTGCAGATGCAGAAGACAAAATGTTTAGATTTTTACAAACTGGATTAAAAGGTCAGTCTCACAGAACCTTGTATATTCCACTTCCAGGAGATACTGAAAATAGTAAGGTTGAGTTTGACATGAAGCCAATTGAAAATGGCGTTCAAGAAGGATCTTTTAAAGAATACAGACTTCAAAATAGAAACGATATTTTAGTGGCCCATCAGGTTCCATTGTCTAAATTAGGTGGAGGAGATTCTGGGTCAATTGCCAACGCACTTGCACAGGATCGCACATTTAAAGAACAGGTTTCTCGTCCAGCACAGAATGAGATATCAAAACTAATTAACAAAATTATTCGTGAAAAAACCGACATTCTTGAACTTAAATTTAACGAACTTACGCTTACTGATGAAATTTCTCAGTCTCAAATTCTTGAACGGTATGTAAAAACCCAAGTAATGATGCCAAATGAAGCAAGAGAGAAACTTGGATTGCCAATGATTAAAGATGGAGACACTCCATTTGAAATGAGTCCAAGACAAGAAACAGATGCTAGAGCAAATTTAGCAGGGAATAGAGAAAGAGATTCACAAAGAGCAAACAATAATTCTGATAGCCCATCCACAATTGCTGGAAGAAATGCACAAGGCGAAGGCAGATCTTCTAATTAATAAAAAGTATTAAAATAGTTGGTATAATAGTAAGGATATGGATATCATTAATAAAGCGCATTGGAAATCGGATGGCAACAATCTTAGATTGTCTATGCCAATCTCAAAGATTGATCAAGAGCGCAGAATTGTTTCGGGATTTGCAACTCTTGATAATTTAGACAAACAAAATGACATTGTAACAAGCGATGCAAGCATAAAAGCATTTGCTGCGTTTAAAGGAAATATAAGAGAAATGCATCAACCATCTGCAGTTGGTAAGATGGTTTCATTTAAAGAAGATAAATACTTTGATGCCGACTCAAAAAAGTTTTACTCAGGAGTTTTTGTTTCTGCTTACGTTTCAAAAGGAGCGCAAAACACTTGGGAAAAGGTTTTAGATGGTACCCTTTCTGGATTTTCAATCGGTGGAATTATGAATAAATGGGACGATGGATATGATGAAAAAGTAGATCGTCCAATTAGAATTATTAAAGATTATGACTTATTTGAACTATCCCTTGTTGATAGTCCAGCAAATCAATTTGCTAGTGTTGTGTCAATTGAAAAAGTTGATGGAATAAACGTTATGAAAGGCGACATCGCCGATCTAGCCGTAGAAAATGTTTTTTGGGATAAAGAATCTGGACTAATTATGATTTCAGATAATGATTTTGAATTAAGTCCTACAAGTGGAAGTCAGATGAAAAATATAGGTTTTGTTGAAAAGTCTGATACAGACAAAGATAAAATGATAAAGTTCTTAGTTGATAGTGCAAAAGGCATTAGTGCAATTAAGATGCAAAAGGAGGTAAGTCCTATGACAGAAGAGACAACAAACGTTGTTGATAATGTTGAGGTCGTACCAGAGGCAACTGAGACAGTTGTAACTAAAAGCGTAGATGCTGAAGTTGCAGAAACTGTTGCAGTTGAAACAAATGAGGCAGTTGTTGAAACTGAGATTGTTAAATCAGAAGAAGTTGTCGAGACTGTTGAAAAAACAGAAGAGATCGCTAAATCTGATGACACTGCAGTTGAAGCAATTGCTGAAATCAAGAATACTCTTGCTAATGCCTTTGGCGATCTAACAGCAATGGTTAAATCATTAAATGAAGAGACTGTATTAAGCCTACAGGCTCAAATTGCTGATCTAAGTAAGTCAATCCAAAACATTTCCGGTGAGGTTAAAGAAGTTAAGGATTCTTACAATGAATTTGGAAAGAGAGTGGATGCTGTAGAGCAAGACACCGCTTTCCGCAAGTCTGGCGATCTCGGTGAGATTGTTCAGGAACCAGAGATGGTTCAAAAATCAATATGGGGCGGACGGTTCCTCACAGACTCCGACCTGTTTAAGTAGAAATTCACTTGGAGGTGAACAATATGTCAGAAGAAATCATTAAAAATCAACCAGGAGTTTCCGTACCAGGCGCTTATAACGCTGAGGGTGGATTTGCCTCCGGTGGAATTGGTGGGGTATCAACTCCAGCATCAGGAGTTATAGGAAATATTCCTACCGCTCTTTCCGGAATCACAACCGGAGCAAACGCTGTAAATCCTTCGGGTGCAGCAGGTAGTGGAATTCTACGACCTGAGCAGGCTCGTCAATTTATTGACTATGTTTGGGATGCAACTGTTCTTGCAAAAGACGGACGTAGAGTTACAATGCGAGCAAATACAATGGAACTTGAAAAAGTTAACGTTGGTGAGCGTGTAATTCGTGCTGCTGCTCAAGGCAGTGGTGCATATACAAACGCTGGTGCTACTTTTTCTAAAGTAGAACTAACAACCAAAAAGATTCGTCTTGATTGGGAAGTTACATCAGAAGGTCTAGAAGATAATATTGAAGGTGCTGCTCTTGAAGATCATCTTGTTCGTTTGATGACCAACGCATTCGGTAATGATATCGAAGACTTGGCTATTAACGGAGATGGTTCAACAGGATCATTCCTTTCTATTATGGAAGGCTTTGTTAAGAAAACTACAACTAATGGAGATGCACACGATTCAGTTCTTCCAGCAGTTACAAGCGATAACTGGACAACTCCAGTTATGCAAGGCATTATCAATGCAATGCCACGTAAGTATCGTGCACTTAAGAACAATCTTAAGTTCTATGCAGGTACAGATGTTTTCCAAAGCATCGTACGTAACAACGGTACTCTTGCAGATGCTATTTCTGAGGCTTTCTCAAGCCGTAACGGTAGCACACAAGCAAATCGTCAAGACTATCTTGATGGCGTAGGACAAACATTCGGAGGAGCCCGTACCACTCGTGTACTTGGCGTTGACGTAATGGAAGTTCCTTACTACCCAGCAGATTATGTCGATCTTACTTTCCCACAGAACCGTATTTGGGGATTCCAACGGGATATTACCGTCAATCGTCAATATGTTCCAAAGAAAGATACAATTGAATACACCGTATTCGTACGTTTTGGTGTTCAAATTGAAGAAGAAGATGCAATTGCCTACAAGGACATTGCTGCTTCCTAATCATTAAGCAATTATCTAGGGCAGGGGATTCGTTCTCTGCCCTTTTTAATTAAATCTGATATAATAATAACAAAGGAGTAAAATGTCAACTGTAAAGAAAACAACTCAAGAAAAGATTGTTGAAGTAAAAGAGCAAAACAGTCAGGCAGTAATCTACTCTGATAAAAACCTTTATTTTGATAAGTATGGACACATAGATCAAGGCTATAATATTGTTAAAACAGAGTTTGTTGATATATACTTACAACACAAATCAGTTAGAGAGGCCAGCGCTTTAGAACTTGCAAAGCACTACGGTATTAAATAATGCAAGTACTAAGACTTCCGCCATACCCAATCACTATTACCTATGATGTTCCAAGTGCTTATGCTGATTATTTATTAGTTATTGAAAGCCCAGACTTTACAGAAATTGAAGAAGAAGTTACTTCAAATGCCAACAAAAAAGTATCTTATGTTTTAGATGACGACTACGTAAAATATGATGGATCTTATACCCTTACAATCTATGAAGCCGAAAGTGGAGCAGGCGCAGACATTGTTGTTCAAGATAGCCTTGAAATTTATAGACCATATGCTGATCCAAATGATTTAGCAACTACAGCAACTGAAATTGCAGAATATAAAAAACAAGAATTTTTAGCAAGATCTATTATTGACGCAGTTCTTGAAGAGGGATTTTATTATAAAAAGAAAATAATTGAGTATGTAGGACTTGGAACTGACTATGCACCAATTAACTATAAAAGTCATAAAGTTTTAAAAGTATATCAAGACAACATTCTTCACTATGACAGCAGTCTAGCAACCCCAGCAATTTTTGGAATTACTTTTAAGTTAAGTGATAATGGAACTGCGGTTATTAAAGATTTGCCAGGAGAAGAATATAACAGATCAGAGCAGGCTCCTTTGTTTTTGCCAACTGCCCAGTCAGACTGGCTTGGACCAATCGGCTACGGCAACTCCTTTGACAACCAATCAGACTTTACTTTTGTTTTAGAAACGGGATTTAAAGTAGTTCCTCTTGACATTAAAGAAGCAACATTAATGTTAATAGACGACATTCGTTGTGGCAAACTTGATTATTATAAGAGATATGTAACTACTTATAATACAGATCAATTTAAACTTCAGTTTCATAAATCAATATTAGATGGTACTGGAAATCTTTTAGTTGACAAAATCCTTTCAAAGTATATAGCAGATTCCAGAGTTAAAATCGGAGTCTTGTAATGTCATGCGAAGCAACAGACTTTTTGTATCCAATGATTGCAGATATATACTATCCAACTATTGAGCGTGATATGTATGGCTCTGGTTTAAAGAATTGGATTTTTGACAAAAGCGTTATTGTTAATTTTACTCCAGGCGGAACTGCATTAGCAGAAGATATTAAGGCAAAAGTTTTTACAAAAAATGAAAACATGCTTATTGGAAGAATTAAAAATGACATTCGTAAGTCAACAAATAAAGAAAACAACTCACTTACAAACATTATTATTACAAACATAAGAAACAGTATGGATGAACTTATATATCAAGAAACTTCTGGAGAACGTTCTGGAAAGGGCACAATCTATGAAATTGCCACCTACGATCCAGTTGTAAACCCTTTCGGTACAATAGATTATTATAAAGTTGTTTTACGAAGAACAGAAAACCAAAGTGGGGCTGACTAATGCAAGTTAAATTTGATGATAAAAAATTTGCCAAACAGATGAATAATATTGTTAATTACTCCTTTGGATTTTTTGAAGGAATGCAAAAAGGAAAAACGGTATTTTTAAATAACTTAGGAAAAGAAACAGTAGAGGCATTAAAGATGTTTGTTGATGCAAATGCAAGAATGGATCCAATGTCTATGCACCACGTTTATGAATGGGGCAAGGTTGGAATGGCATCTAAAAGGCTTTTTCAAGTTGACCACACCGTAAGCAATTTAGGGTTATCTATTGTTTCTAATTTTAAACAATCAACATCAATTAAACAAGGTTCTTCAGTTCCATTTTACAACAAGGCAAGAATTATGGAGTATGGTCAACCAGTTGTAATTAAACCAAGAAATGCTTCTGTGCTTTCTTTTGATGTTGGTGGAGAACAAATTTTTACAAAAAATCCAGTTAATGTTTCAAATCCTGGAGGAGACTGGGTTCAAGGTTCTTATGAAAAAACATTTGACAATTTTATGAATTATTATTTTAAACAAACATTCTTAAGGGCTTCTGGAATTTATGACCACTTAAGCAATCCAAGAGCATACAAAAGCAATCTAAGAGCAGGATCAAAAATTGGAAAAACAAAGGGTAGAGAAGTTGGCTATCGTTGGATTACAAACATTAATGTGGGGGTAGAGTAAAATGGCAACTAAAGACGTAATAAATTTACCTTTCCCACCAGTTTGGATAAATGCTTATATTCAAGCAGCACTAAATGAATACGGGTTTAGTGTTTTAACAATACCTTCTAACGCAGCAGCAATTGATGATTTAAGTAAAAACAGAGTAGACATACCAACACAATATGATGATGAAGGAATTGCATTAAATACACAGCCAGACGTAATTGTTCAATATGATAGACTTCTTAGATATAGGAGAAGTGCTTTGTATCCTCTTAAGTGTGAGCAGTTGTTGTATTATGTATATTCAACTCCCAGCAAAATTTTAGATGTTAGCACAATTTTATCTCAATTACTAGATAGAGCAGATGCAGCAGCCGAAGACCTAAATAGATGGACAATGAAAAAACAAGATGGAGAAACTCCTCTTTTAGATTTATCAGTGCCTTTGATTAGAAATGTCTATTTCCATGACATAAAGGTCTACCAACTAGAAGAAGTTAGAGACCTAACAGAACTATCTTCCCTACGTGGGCTTACCTTGAATAAGTTTATTATTGAGTATGACTATCATACTATAAATGACCTAGCCCCATATTATACATAAAAAGGCTGATATAATAGTTTAGAGAAGGCACTAATAATGTCTTGATAACTTAATATAGAAAAAAAATTGAAAAAAGGAGTTAAAAATGGCATATTCACGTGGTACGTCTACAAATATTATCGTAGGTGCAGCAGCAATTTTCGTTGCAGACTACAAACTTACACCAACAGGTGCAACAGCAATTCCATCATTTGTTGCTACAGAGTCTTACAAATCTACACTTTCTGCAGACCCAGACTTTACAAATGTTGGCTATACAATGAATGGTCTTGAATTGACCTTCACACCAGATTTCGGCGAGGTAGCCGTAGATCAGGTTCTTGACGTTGCTAAACTATACAAGCAGGGAATGCAAGTTTCTCTTGCTACCGCTTTTGCCGAAGCAACATTAGAAAATTTACTTCTTGCAACCGCAGGAAAAGATGCAGCATTAACTGGAACAAAGAATACATCAGCAGGTCGTACTCTTCAACTCTCAGCAGGAGATATTGGAGAAGTACCACTTGAGCGTGGTCTTGTTGCATGTGGTCCAGGAACTGGTGATGGAGACAAGTCTGACTCAGTAGAGCGTGTATATGTTGGATATCGTGCTCTTTCAATTGAGGCAGTTACAGTTTCAGCAAAGCGTGAAGAGGCTTCTATGTTTGAAGTTTCATTCCGTATGCTTCCAGATGATTCAACAGCAACATACGGTAAGATCGTTGACCGTACCTTCTATGATGGATCTGGTACTAACTACGTCGGTGCCTAAGTAAAAAAGTAAACAATAACCCACTCTCATAACGGGAGTGGGTTTTGTTGTTTTATGCTAAAATTAACTAATGGCTACAAAAGTTTTTAATGTTTCAGAAATTATATTATTAAACGGTCAAGCGCTATCTTGCTCTCCTTTAAAAATCAAGTACATGAGAGAGTTTATGGATATCTTTGTTCTTCTTGAAAAATCACAAAATGATGAAGAAGCCATAGATATTTTATTAGAATGTTGCAGGATATGTATGAAACAATACAGTCCAGATTTGTTTTTAGATTTAGACGAACATATTGATCTTAATACCCTATACGACATTATTGAAATTGCTGCGGGGATTAATATAAAGTCAAAAAATAAAGAAGCCACAGATCCTGACAAAGAAGAAACAAAACCAATTAAAGAGATTTCAAAAGATAAAGACCAAGGTTGGTTTGACCTAGATTTAGCCAAATTAGAGTCAGAGGTTTTTACTCTAGGAATATGGAAAAACTATGAAGAGTTAGAAACATCTCTTTCTATTCCAGAATTAATGCAAACGCTGTCTTCAAAAAGAGAATTAGATTATGAAGAAAAAAAGTTTTTAGCAGCAATTCAAGGGGTAGATTTAGATGACAACAAAGATAAAAACAGGGGACAAAAAGAATGGGAAGACATGAAAGCAAGAGTCTTCAGTGGTGGTCAAACAAATGATGGTAATGATGTGTTATCGTTACAAGGTCCAAATGCAACAAGAGCAGGGTTTGGCATTGGAATGGGCTTAGATTATGAAGATTTAACTAAAAAATAAACGTATTTATGCTATAATTAACTAACTTAACAAAAGGAGAAACAAATGGCAACAGCAGTAACAGCAGCAGCAAAAGCGGACGAGAATGTAGTCGTTCTAATTGACGGAACAAAGATTTCAGTTAGACCGCTAAAGATCTCACTACTCCGTCCTTTTATGAAGAAATTTGAGGGTATTGCAGCAGTAGCAGAAGATAACGAGAAGTCAATGAACATCCTTATGGAATGTGTTCAAATTGCTATGCAACAGTACAAGCCTGATTTGTCAGAAGACCTAAAGTCTCTTGAGGAAAATCTAGATTTACCTACAGTTTACAAAATTGTTGAAGCAGCATCTGGAACAAGTATTTCAGATAATGCTTTTATCAATATATAAAATAAAGTAAAGAGGTGTTATGAGTGGCTGATGTACAATCGAATATTCAAGTTAATCTTGATGCCTCTCAAGCACTTGCACAACTAAAAGCACTTCAAAGACAACTTGCAACTTTTCATTCTTCAGTTGCTACTACAAGTACTGCTGCTGCAAAAGCGCAAGCAAGTTTACAAAGCAATCTTATAAATTCAGTAAATGCTACTGGAAAATTTGCAGCAAGCCTTACAACAATAAAAAGTTCTGCTGATAGTTTTACTGACTCATTAGAAAGAAACAAGTTTTCCACTAGAGAATATTTTAGGTATGCTGGTGGTGCAACAAAAACATTTGGAAGACTTTTTAAAACAGAATTTGACACAATTGGCAAGGTAGCAGAAGAACGTGTTAAAACAATGCAAACCCAATATATTAAAATGGGTAGAGATGCAAATGGTGCAATCAGGGCTATAGCGGTAAAACCTCTTGCATTGGATATGAACAACCTTGCAACTAAAACTGCCTTGGCTGCACAAAAACAACAATTATTTAATCAATTAATGAAACAGGGATCTACCAATCTTTTAAATTTTGGTAAAAATACTCAATGGGCTGGTCGTCAGTTAATGGTTGGTTTTACCGTTCCATTAACAATGCTTGGAATGACAGCAGGAAAAACATTTATGGCATTGGAAAAACAAGCAATTAGGTTTAAACGTGTATATGGAGAAATGTTTACAAGCACTGCAGAAACAGAAAGAGCATTTAAAGACATTGAGTTGTTAGCAAAATCATTTACAAAGTATGGTGTTGCAGTTGAAAAAACATTAGAAATGGCTGCTGATGCTGCAGCAACTGGCAAGATGGGTGCTGATTTAATGGCACAGGTTGCACAAGCAACAAGGCTTGCAGTTCTTGGTGGAGTTGAACAAGAAGAGGCTCTAAGAACTACTATATCATTAACAAATGCTTTTGGAATAGCAGCAGATCAATTAAAGAATAAAATTGATTTTCTTAACGCTGTAGAAAACCAAACAGTATTAAATATTGAAGACTTGACTATAGCAGTTCCTAAAGCAGGACCAGTTATTAGACAACTTGGTGGAGATGTTGAAGACCTTGCATTCTTTATGACTGCAATGAAAGAGGGTGGCATTAATGCTTCAGAAGGTGCCAACGCATTAAAGTCTGGTCTTGCATCATTAATTAATCCATCAAAGAAAGCATCCGCATTTCTTTTAGATTTAGGCGTTAACATTAATGGAATTGTTGAATCAAACAAGGGAAACATTAAAGATACTGTTATTCAATTTGCACAAGCACTTGATACACTTGCCCCATTAGAACGATCAAGAGCAATCGAACAACTATTTGGCAAGTTTCAGTTTTCAAGACTTTCAACATTATTTCAAAACATTACAAAAGACGGAACGCAGGCTGCAAGAACATTAGGATTAGCAGGAGCATCTGTTGAAGAACTTGCTATTTTGTCAGAACGAGAACTTAGAAAAATAGAAGATGCAACTGGAACTAAATTTAAAAAATCAATAGAAGATTTAAAAGTTTCTTTAATGCCAGTAGGAAAAGAATTTATTAAAGCATTAACTCCAATAGTAGAATTTATTGGAAAAATATTAGAAAAATTTAATGGATTAAGTGACGGTGCAAAAGCAAGAATTACTAAATTATTGCTATTGTTAGGTATTATTGGACCAGCCGTTTTAATGACGTTTGGTTTAGTTGCAAATGGTGTAGCAAACATTCTTAAACTATTTGTTACTTTAAGAAAAGGTTTTTTTGGTCTTGGGGGCCAGAGTAAAACACTTGGGCAACAAATTCAATACATGTCTTCTGAACAAATTGAAGCAGCAACTGTTGCTGCATCTCTTAATCAAGCGCATTCTAGATTAAGACAAACTTTTCTTCTAGAGGCTGCTTCCTTAAATACATTAACCACAGCATATCAAAAAGGAATGATTGCAGCAAATAATTTTGCAAGAACAAATCCAGGAATGATGAAACCAGGATTTAGACCAGGTGCTCCTAAGAAGTTTGCAGATGGAGGTTGGGTTCCAGGAACGGGAAATAAAGATACAGTTCCAGCAGTATTAACTCCAGGAGAGTTTGTTGTAAAAAAAGATGCAGCACAAGAAAATAAAGGATTTTTACAAAGATTAAATAAAGGCGGATTTGTTTTACGTAATGATGGAACTGGAACATTTAAAAACATACAAGATCCTTGGGCTGGAGAAGTAAAGGGAGGGCCAAAATACGATCCAACATTGCCAAAATTTGTACCAGGATCAATAGAGTATGCTAAAGCCTTTGTTGCACAACAGGCATTGGAAATGGAAAGTGAAAAACGTAGAATTGAATTTGAAAAAGACATAAGAAAAAATCAAAGCAAACGACCAACCAAAAAACCAACACCAGTAAACCGAGATTGGGTTGCATGGGCAGCCGATCAGGATGCCAGAGAAGCAGCAGCAAAGGTTGCAGCACATGCAAAGAAGGTAGCAGAAAAAGAAGCATACAGGGCAAAACAATATAAACAAAGAGAAATAAAAAGACAATTTAGACCAGGAATAACAGAAAGACAAATAGGATATGCTAAAACTCTTGCTGCAAAAACTCAAGATCAAATGGCACTTAAAACTCAAAGCCTATTTTTAGGATTGCCAAATAGCAATAAACAAGTTCAAGATATAAGACAACAAGATGCAGTACTAGATCAAATTGATAATGAAATTAGAAGTGGCAATCTTGATAAAATTAAACCAACAAATTTTGGAAAAATGATTGCAGAATCAACTGGAAGAAGTTTTCCAGTTCCTGGAATTGGCGGTATTTATGAAAGACCAGATGGGTCTAAAGTTTTTGTTAAACCATTCTTAGATGAAAAATCTGCTGTAGCAGAAGAACGTGGAACAACAATTCAAAGAGATGCTCATGACATTGTTGCACCAAATCAAAAGTTAAGTACAATGATTGATCCAAACAATCCAGATAGAAAATTAATTGTTTTACAATCTCCATTTGATCCAAGGTTTGCAGAGATGACTGGAGAATTTACAGAATCTGATTTTGTTAAACAAACAATTTCTGCTATTGTTAGAGGAGACAAAGATTTATCAAAAGCAAATGTGTCTGGAGATCGTGTTTCTGATGTGGGAACTTCTGGAGTTTTTGCAACGGCATCTGCAAAACTTCCTGGAGAAAGACAATTTGGAGGAATGTTACCAGTAAGAGATCAAGCAATGGTAAACTTCTTAGGAGTTAATGGCGGTGCAAAAAGACATTTTGCTGATGCAACAAGATCAATAGCACAATCAATGACTCCTGCACAATATGAAAGAGCAATGTTAGATGAATTAGATAGAGTAATTCCTAAACTAAAAACTACTATTGCAGGTTTTGGTAATCTTACTCCAGAGGAAAAAGTTGCTTACGCTGAAATGGTGCAAAGAGCAGAAGATGCTAAAAATATTGACTGGAAAGAAATTCATAAAGTACACGTTGAAGCAAAAGTTCCAAAGATTAAAAAACCAAAAATTAAAGCCACTGAAAAAGCAGGAAAAAGAGGCCATAGGGTTTCAATTAAAGATCCAGCATTTAGAAGGTTATTAGTTGCTAGAGGGTTTGCTCCAAGAAGTCAAGGTCCTGAAAATCAAGTTGGTTATGACCGTGAAGCAGATAAATTAAAACTTTTAGAATATCCACCAAATGCGACTGAAGTAGTAGGATCGGCAGCAAATCAAACTGAAAAACTACACCTTCTAGGCGGTGACGCATCAATTTTTCATGATTCAGATCATCGTTTAGCCGGAATGAAAATTGATGAAGGATTTACTACTATGGGAAATCATGGTTATAATCAAACAACTGAAAAATCAACGTATAGACGTCTTGGTCTTCCATCTCCATATCCACTGACTTATGATGATGCGCTACGTGCACAAGCAATACTTGTAGAACAATTAGAAAGAGAGGCAGAGGATGCATATAAACGGATTGAAAGAAGAGGCCACCTTAGCAATCCACCAGAGCCACCAGTTAATGATCAGAGTAGAATAAGATTTGCAGAAAAAAATCAAATGGCAAGATTGGCTTTAGCAGACATTAGAACAAATTTAGAACTTTTTCCAGATGATGCTAGTTGGAAAGCCCAACAAAAAATTAGATACCAACATGCTGGTGCATCTGCTGCTGGAGATCCTGGTACAGATGAATATAATCGTTCTTTTACTAGATTGGGAGAGTCCTTTGACCGGGCTTCAGGAGCGGGTAACACAAGCGCTATTGTAAACTCTTTAATACGTGAGCAGAGAGACCATGTTGCTGCAGTAATTGCTTCTCGTGATAGACAAAATCCACTAACAGAACTTGATTTAACAAATAGCGACAGAAGAGACACCCTTGGCAAATTAAAAGATGCTAGAACACATATAGGCTCACGAGTAGTAAGGTTTCCAACCAATCTTGATAGAAATATAGAAGCAGATTTAATAAGTTTTATGGATAACCCAGACGCCATACTAAGTGAAATGAAAACGGATAAAGATACTGCTAGTGCACAAGTTAAAAGTGCACAAACACATTTAACATCAATAGAAGAATCCGGCACACCAGACCAAATAAGACTTGCAACAGATGCATTAAATGACGCAATAAGGATACAAGATGATGCTCAGATAAGAAGAGACAATTTATTAGCAAGAGGTGTTGAAGCCTTAAATGATGAAAACGGAAATCCAATTTTAAAAACTTTGCCAAGTAGTCCACAAGGTAGAAAAATTATTCCTGCAGTAGCGGATGAAAAAGGAACTCCAAGAAGTAAATCAAAACCCAATACTCTAATACTTCCAGGACTGGATTATCAAGGCGTAACTGGTACTGGTACAAGTATCGAAAGAATAGTAGCAGGAACAGGCCCAGGCGCACCAACACTAAATTATCAAAAAATACCTAGTACTGTTACAAATAAAGTAAAAATAAATAATCCAAACATACAGGGTTATCTGCGCCAAGCAATGGATTCCCGCCAATCATTGGGAAGATTTGCTAACAATTCTTTACAGGGCGTACAAAGATTGGCAAAAGGTGGTTCTGTTTCAGGGTATGGAGAAAAAGACACTGTACCAGCATTACTAACACCTGGAGAATTTGTAGTAAATAAAAAGGCTACACAAGAAAATGGTCCAATTCTTGAAGCAATGAACTCTGGTAAAGTTCAATATAGAGCCAGTGGGACTCCTAGCATATTTGATGATCCTGAGCCTATCCGATACTATCCAAATCCATACGATGAAATTGGAAAATCTGGACAAAGTAACACTTATTCAAAACCTGTTGATAATCCATTTGCAGATATTGGTAAATCAATTGACAAACCAATGAAAAAAACTGCTATAAAATTTGCTGGAACAATTTCAAAAAAACTTGAAACCTCTATTCCAAAAATTGGTAAAAATCTTGGCAATGTAATAAACGAGGTTATGGCCGATAGAATGGCGATTAGAGCGGCACAAGACGCATATGATGATGACGAATATGATGAACCAACAAAACAAAGCCAACGGCAAGAGAATCCAAAAAAGGGTAGAGTCTCTAACCCAGATCCTAGACTTGCTCAAGTCTATGCAACACAAGATAGAGTTAATGCTGATTTTGAAAAAGAAAAACAAAAATATACAAAAAAACCTACAAGAAAAGAAAAACGAATAACAAAAAGACAACAAAGAATTGAGAAATTTGAGAAAAAACCTCAAAACCCAATGAGAGGGCAGATTGCTAGCGGAGGTTTAATGGCTGCTGGTATGGGAATGGGAATGATTTCTGCAACATCACCAGACAGTACGGCAGGCAAAATCTCTTCACAATTGGCACCAATGGCTATGGCCGGATCTATGATTGCTCCAATGATTGGAAAACCTTCGGGTGCAGTATTAGGACCACTTGCTGCTTTGGGAGGAGCACTAATTATGCTTAGAATGCAATTTGATAAAGCACAGGATGCTGCTTTAGAATTAGGAGAAGCAACTGGTACTAGTACTAAAGCAATTCAAAGTTTTGCAGAGTTTGCAGGAAAAGCCACTGGAACAGAAAGAATGGACAGAAAAAGACTTGCAGATAGAGGACAACTTGTTGCTGCAACTGGAAAAACAACATTTGGAGAGGCTTTTGTTCAATCTGAAGCAGGACAAAAAGTAGGAAAGAATTTTCAAGAAAATCTTAAGAAAAATGGAAGAGCGCAAGCACAAAGTGATCTAAAGGCACAGTTAGTAACTTCAGTAATGTCAGGGGCATTAAATGCAGAACAAGCACAATCTATTGCAGCAAACATAGGAGCATCTCTAGGAGATGCACCAATTGGAATTCAAATTGCTGGAGAACTTCAAGGAATTTTTGGTAAAAATGGAAGAGATATAACAAAAGATGGAATTGAAATACAAACCCAATTAATGGCAGATTCTTCGACTAAAACAAAAAATTCTATAACTGCCCTTAATCAAGACACTGCAGGAATACGTGGAATGGATAGCCAGATAGTGACTGGTGGAATGGTAGCAGCAGGTATGGGATTAGGTGCCGCTGCAGGTGCAACGTTAGGTACAATGATTGCTGGACCGATTGGTACTGGTGTTGGATTATTAGTTGGAACAGCAATTGGTGGAATTGCTGGAGGAGTTTCGGCATACTTTGCAAATAAAGGAAATGTTGAAAAAATTGGAAAACTTTCTGGTGCAGCAGTTGCTGACGCAACAGCAATGTTTGAACAATCTAAACAATTACTAGACGCATATGAAGCAGAATATAATCAACGCAGAGAACAACTAGTGTTAGAAGGAAAACTTTCAAAGGTTAGAGAACTAGATGATAAATATATCAAAAATAGAGAAAAAATTACTAATGGACAAATTAAACAAAGAGAAGAATTTTTAGCAGCATACAAGAGTACAACTGGAGAAGGAAGAAAAGGATTTGATGATGCTCTTGACAAACAAATGACAAGAAAGTATAAAGGTACTGCACAAGAACTATATGTTACTAAAGCAAAAGATGATTTAAGAGACCAGGTAAAAGCAGGAACCGTAACTTCTGCACAAGCAGCAGCATTAAAAGTTCAAGTAAATGCTGGAGAACTTGGCCCAGGAGATTTGTCTAAAATGTTTCAAGTTTTTTCAAGTCCAACCGATATTGCTACCATGCTTACGATATCAGCAAAATTTGGAGGAGAAGAAACAGCAGCAATAACTGATATTGTTTCTCAATTTAGAGATCAAAATGGAAACCCAATTCCAGCACTTAACACTAAGTTTGCGCTTCAGATGAAAGGTAAAACCGATGAACAGGCTCAAGAGGCTATAAAAACATTCCAAGGAATCACTGCATTGGGTGGAGTTATGAACCTTGATACCGAAATTGATTATATTTTAAAAAATGAAAACGTTCAAAAAGAAATATCAAAAGATTTACAGGCAATTAAAGACAATAAAGGAAAACCATTTACTACTACATTTTTAAATACAATTGATGCAAGATTTACCAACACTTATGATTCAGAATATTTTAAAAAACTTTCAGAAAATGAAAAAGCAGTTTATGTTAGTACAATGTCAACATTGTTGAATATTAAAGATGAAGTTCTTATAAACGATCCAGGCTTTTTAACATGGCAAAAAGAAACAGGACCATTGGGTGGTGCTCAATATAGCAATTTATCACCACCAGCACAACTTGCTAAATATAGAGACGCATACAGTCAAAAAGTTACAAGCGTTTCAGTAGATACATCTTTAGCAACAGATGGACAAAAGAAGACTGGCGGTGGTCAAAGAGTTACGCTATTTGATGAAACATTAAAAAAACTTAAACAAGTTCAAAGAGCAAGTGTTAATGCAATGGGTGGAGAAAAAGAACTTATCAAACAAGTAATGGGAAAAAATGCAATTAAATATGGTGATGGAGAAGGTGTTGATCAAAAACTTCTTAAAGATAATAAAGTAAGTGGTGAGTTCTTAGAGTTTGTTGATTCTCTGGGCCCAGAAGGAATACAAAAAGATTTGAAAAAATTTGTAACAATTGGTAAAAATGGAATTGCAACACTTACCCAAGCAGGTAAAGCATTACAGAAAGCCTTTGGACTTATAAAATTTGGTGAAAAAATAAAAGATATTCAATTACAAAAACAAGAACTTAAAAATAGAATTGTTGCAATGAGAGTTTTATTAAAATTAGGATTTGATAATGCAACTGCAACTTCTCTTGCAGCAGAATCAGCAACTGCCCTTGCTATTGCTACTGGTCAAATATCTGTTCAAGATTTAAAAAATTACAAAAAAGATATGAAAGGATTAACAGACCTACAAACAGATGCAGCAAGAATACAAGATATAGCACAAAAAACGGGAATAGAAGGAGATATTGCAAGAGCAGAGGGTTTGAAAAAAATTGTTGAAGCACAAGAAGCATTAATTGAAGGCCAATATCTTTTAGAAAGAACAGCATTAGACACACAAAAATCAGAAAATGATTATGGATTAGATTTGATTGCAAGGGAAGAAGATAAAGTAAATGAAGTTTATGACAAACAAATAGAATCTTTACAAGAGATTAATCGTCTTGCTGAAAAGAATAATGCTTTAATTTTAACAAGAATGTCACTTGCTGATGCCCTTGCATCAGGAGACATTGGTGCAGCAAGTGCTGCAATGCAAGAGTACCGAAATGCAAAAATTCAACAAGTTGCAAGAACAAGAGAAGAAGCATTACAAAAAGCAAAAGAAAATGCAATTAAAAATATTACCGTAACTAACAGCAAAACTGGTAAGATAAGCACAAGAGAAGATTTAGAAAAATTAAACAAAGAAATAGATGGAAAACTTGCAGATATAGATGAAAAAATTAGATTACAAAAAGAACAACTTAGTGTTCAATTAAAGGCAGCAAGTGGAATGACTACAGCCCAAGTTAATGAGTTTGCAAAAACTGGTCAACTTTTAATTGACGCATATGGAGTAGATGCTGCTAATAAAATGGCGAAAGGTTTATATAATACATTAAATGGACAGGCAGGTGCCTTTAATACAACAATTGCTCAAGGAACCACAAACCTAATGACTTTTATTGCACAACTACAAGCAGCAAGAGCAGAAGCAGGAAGGGCAGATTTTACAGGAGCCGTTCCAAAGGATCCAGGATATCTTGGAGTCCCAGGTTTAAATGCAGATGGAACTTTTGATCCTAAGACGGCTGCATCACCACCTTATGAAACTTCGACTCCACCATCAAAAGCACCTGCTGGCCCAAGTGGTTCAAAGTCCAGTGCTTCTACACCCAAAACACCAGTTGTAAAAGTAGGAACAACCCCAACCTTTGTAAGTCCTAATGCTGCTGACAACGCTGTTAAAAAAGCCGCTGCTGCTAAAAAACCAGTGGCAAAAATTCCTCCTTGGGTAAAATTTGCATCTGGTGGAATAGTTCCTAAATACATGGCATCTGGTGGTCTGGCTCGTGGAACTGACACCGTACCAGCAATGCTTACTCCTGGAGAATATGTTATAAATAAAGATGCAACACAAAAATTTGGCCCGTTGCTCAGTGCTATTAATTCCCCAACATTTAAAACTCCAACATCTTCTAACCCAAATTTTTCAGGTATTAACTCTTCAAGCAACATAACAAGCACAAATAATTCCAAAACCCTGTATAATTATAACCTTAGCGTTAATGTTTCTAACAGTAATGCAAATCCAAATGATATTGCACGAACGGTTATCAATCAAATTAAGATGATTGAAGATCAAAGAATTAGGAGATATTAATGGCTACCGCAGCATATACCGCAGGAAGAAAACGTTTTGGAAGACCACAAGCCATTATCTGGTCAGAAAATCCAGGAACACTACAAAATGGAATCTATGTTCCAGAAGGAATTGAAATAGGCGCATATACAACTGCTACTACAAATTTAAATCAATTTCTAATTTTATCTGATCATAATAGAGCACCACTAGATTTTAAAACAGAAAGAATTGAACAAAGGCAAAGAATGATTAATGGAAATATGAGGTCATTTCATATTGCTGATAAAAATACAATTAGCACAGGATGGAGCAACCTTCCGTCAAGATCATATGGTGGAAGACCAGACTGGGTAGATTCCACTGGCGTAACTACACAAGGGTCAGAATACACCGTTGATGGCGGTGCTGGCGGTGTAGAAATGCTAGATTGGTATGAGAACCACACTGGACCATTTTGGATGTTCCTATCGTATGACAAGTTTAACAATTTTGCAGATGATCAGACTGATGACAGATATGCACATTTAGATCAATATACTGAAATTGTTCAAGTTTATATTTCTGATTTTTCATACACCGTTACAAAACGTGGTCAAACCAATCATGATTTATGGGACATATCGGTTTCTATGGAAGAAGTATAGATGTTTCTTGATGCAACTTTAAAAAATCATTTAGAAAATTCTACAACAGTTGAAACCCGTTCAACTATTTTAGCAGAGTGGAATATGAATGTTCCAGATAATATTTTTAAATTAGGCAATTATAGAAATAGAGACACAGCAATTGGAAAAGCGTCTCTTTCATTTGATGCAAACGACGTTGGTAATTTATACACGGGAGCAACAGATGCTGATATTGTTGTTGATAATGGTTTTGCTAATGATGATCAGCCAGCATTATTCTCAACAATTAAAGAACAGTATGCAGGACTATATTCTTTAGAAGATTGCATTAAGCCATTTAGACCAAGATCGGGAATTAATAAAGCGTTTTATATTCAGGGAAGGTATCTTCATAATTTTAATACTAATTTAATTAATAACCAAGTCTTTGCTGATTCCACTGTTGGAGCAACTAGTTTTTTTACACAAAGACCAAGATACTATATAGGATCAAGATATGATGAGTTTAAATATTGGACATCATTTAGAACAGAAAAAGAAACTCCTACATCCCTTACCACAACAGAACGGGGCATATCAAAAAAATCTGCAAACAATCAATACCCAATTGAAGATGCTGCACCATTTGTAGTATATAAAGAAACAGTTCCAGCAAATCGAATTGTTGTCAAAATGCAAACACATGTGGGAACAAAAGATCTTGGTCCTTTTAATACTGTTACAAGTCCAATTGCAGATCCACTTTTTGGAAACTCTAATAAACAAGTTCCTGTTGTTTGGCGTATTGAATATTTATTAAATGGTTCTTGGGTTTCAGCAAAAACTTTTAATGCAAATTCTTTAAGAGATGATTCAACTGTTATAATTAAAGAAGATGGATATGTTGAACTATCTTATGGTTTAATTCTTCCAAATGAATTTAAAACTAGGTTTAGACATGTTGAAAAAATTTCTTCAATTACGGTACGACCAACAAGATCAATTGATGGATATGCATATTTACTTTCTTCAAGCGCAACAGATCAAGGGGTTTATCATGTATGGAATGATACAACAAAAGTTTATGATACATTTGTACCAGAGTATGGATGGCAATTAACAAATTTAGATTTAACCAAAGAAACAAACTTTGTTACAGATTTTACATCTCCAGAATATTTTATTAAAAACAATCAAAGGGTATACCGTGAATTTCAATATATTCAAGGTATAAGAGTTGTTGCAGAACAAATGAACAAGTACGAGGCCACATTAGATTTAATTGAAATGTCTCCAAGACTAGTGGCTAATATATCAAATAAAACTATTAGTTATTCTATAACTAAACAATTATCTGATCTTGGTAATGGTTCTTTGCCAGTTGGACAGTTACTGGCTTCTACTGGAAACATATCAATATTTGATGATGATCAAGCCTTTAATGAAAACAACACAAATAGTATTATTGCTAAATATGTTACTAAAAATCTTAAGTTTAATTTTTATGAAACATTTTTAAATGTAGGTAATAAAAACTATAGTGTTCCAATTAAAACATTATATGCAGAGGGAATGCCACAAGCAGATATAACCGGAGGAACAATCTCTTTAGAGTTAAGAGATTTTTATTTTTATTTTGAATCAATATCAGCACCAAAAATATTTCTTACAAACATATCTATTAGTTATGCAATATCAATTTTATTAGATTCTATTGGTTTTAGTAATTATATTTATAAAAGAATTGAGGGAGAATCAGATCCAATTATTCCTTATTTCTATGTTGGTCCTGATACAAACGTTGCAGAAGTTTTAAATACTTTAGCCGTTTCAACACAAACTGCAATGTTCTTTGATGAATATAATAATTTTATTGCAATGAGTAAAAACTATTTAATGCCAACAGCAACACAAAGATCTGTTGATACTGTAATGATTGGCTCTAAAGTTACAGGACCTGTTTCGGAAATTGTTACAAACTTAGATGATGCTTCAACGTATAGCACTGAAGCAACGGAAACTTTAGATGCTGGATTTTACAATACTACTGAATGGGATGAAACAAATTTAGGAGGCTCTGCCTCTCTTGCAGAAAACCTAGCAACCATAATTCAAAATAAACAATTACCCAACAAAAAACTTGCTAACATAATTGGGATTGCATCAGAAGATAAAAAAATATATAATGATGGAAAGATTAGTTATACAACACGATATATTGATAAAACATATTCCGCATTTGGTGAACAGATTGCATCAAGTGCAGAAAATAAATATTGGGTATATAAGCCATCTGCTTTATGGGAAATTTCAAATCAAGAAGAATTAAAAGATAGTAGGTCAAGCGGGTTTACTCTTTCTGCACTTGCTTTAAACTCAAATCTTCCACAAGTATTTCCAACCGTAGTTAATAATCAACTTGTTAATAATACTATTGATTTTGGCGAAGGTATTTATTTGATATCCAGACAACAAGGATATTTTTATTCAAGTGGAGAAATAATTAGATATGATGCTGTAGAGCATTCAGTTGAAGGGTTTGGAAATGTTTGGATAAGTAGTGACTCTGAATATAAAAATTATTTAAATAGATTAAAATTTGGTGGAAAAATTTTTCCAACGGGAAAAGTAAGAATTTTTGCAGAACCGTATTATGAAACTCTTAACGGAGTTACTAAGATGGTTAATGGTCCAGTAATTCAAAGTGGAAGGGCTCAGTTTGGAACCGTTATTCAAAACCATACAGCCTCATTAGATCCATACTGGAGCAATAAAGATAATCGTAAAGGCGTACTGATGTCTTCTCAATACTTATTTGGAGGAGAAAATTTTGAAGGAACCTTGAACGGTACAGTTGCTGCTGGAGTTATTTCTGCAGAAGCAGCATCAATAAATGGAGTAATTAAAAGATTTTTATCAGAGTATTCCCATACAGAAACTGAAAGAGCATCTGTTTCCATTATAGATCCAGTAAAAAATAAAGGACTTCTTCAATCCTCTGCCCTTGTTTTTAAAGGTAAGGATTTTGTTACAACAGACCTATCTCCAAGAGATAACTTGTCATATGTTTATAAAACATTAGATCAATCTGTTTTTAAACATTTTGGCACTAGAGTTAGAATTATTGGAGAGCCACAAGGTCAGACAACCACAGAAGATGGAAAGGTAGTTATTAATTCAATACCATTAAATGGAATGACCTATTATGAAAACAATGCATCTAAGGCAAGTGATACAACAACATCACCAGAAGAAAAAATTAATATTTCTGGCAACTCTGGAGGAATTGCAGTTCTATTAAACCCAACAACAAATTTAGGATATTATTTTGAAATAATTGCATTAGACAATGCAACAACAGATACACACAACGTTATATTTTATAAAGTTGCTGCAGGCGTTGGTGAAAGTAAAGCAGTCCCAATTAAATTATTTAGCACTTTTGATGAAACAATTAACTATGATTCTGGAGAATTTTTTGGTATATCAGAAAATATAAATGAAGAGAATACTAGCATATATGATTTAGCAGTAGAGTATGAGGATTTAGCAAATGGCAATATAAGAAGGTTTTATTTATATATTAATAATGAATTAATTGCTCAGGTTGATGATGCAGATCCACTACCAAAATACCAATCAACGGCTTTGTTTGTGCGTGGTTCTTCAAAATGTATGTTTGAAAATATTTATGCTTTATCAGACAACTATTCAAAAAATACGGGATTTGAAATTAATAATCAAATATCAAGAACTTTTTCAACTAGATCAATTACAGCAAACGATGCTATTAAAAAATATGCATTAAGTGGAATTTTACAAGAGGCTTATTTAAAAGGTATTAACACAGTAACAACACCAAAACTTAGTATTTTTTATGATGAATTTGGAACCATAATGAGAGAGTGTGCATACATTAATGCAAAGTTTGATAATGCATATCCAGCGTTATATGCAAAAATAGTAATGGCACCAGACAAATTAAAAGAATATACGATTTCTGGATTCCAAGCAAATGCGTATGGAGCAGAGTTTTTAGTGTTTAATGCAACAGACACTCTTTTAAATCTTGGCACTGACACCTCTAACACTTTAAGAATTATGGGAATTGCTTTTACTAGTGATAGTAGTAGCGAATTAACAGTAGATGATTATTTTAAAAAACGATCAAATTTTTCAGACCCAGAACTTAAAGGCGATGCAATAGTGTATTCACCAAAATTAGAAAAAGAAAAATATAATAATCTTAAATTAAGTAGACTTAAGCACGGAAGAACAGATTTTAACATAGATGTAGAATACATACAAACAACAGAAGAAGCAGAAGAACTAATGGGTTGGCTACTTGATAAATTAATGGTTCCAAGAAAATCAATTGGCTTAAACATTTTTGCTAATCCAACAATTCAATTGGGAGATATTGTTTCAATTGATTATAAAAATAATAATGGATTAGATCTTGTAGCGTCAACATCTTCAAGATTTGTTGTTTATAATATAGAATACTCAAGAAGTTTAAGTGGACCAGACATGACTATCTATTTGAGTGAGGTGTAACGTGCCATTAATTTCAGACGGAGAATATCAATATGAATACAATGATTTTGTAAAAGCAGTAGATGAAATTAAGAAAGAAAGTGTAATAGATTACACCAAGCCTGGATCAATGGGTGATATGAGTTATTTGCCAAAAGGTAATCTTGCTGATATAAATCAAAGTTGGGAAAAGGTACAGGTTCCAGGCGTTTACGAAAAGCCAAAAGAAACAAATTTAACAGCAGGATCAGTACAACCGCCACCACCAATTTCAGCAACCCCACCTCCAGTTCCTCCACCTCTACCGCCAACAAAATCTCCAGTAAAAATTGCAACTCCACAATATGTTCAATTTGACAGAGATAAAGAGGGTGATGGAGAACCAGACCAAGATTTTATTAAGTTAATATTTTTTGAACAGATCAATGGCGTAGCGTTACTATCCTTAACAAATAATGCAAAATTAGATACTGGAACAATCCTTTATCAGCCAATTGCAAATATGGCAGAAACAATAAGAGCCTTAAATCCTAAAAACATTGTTGCTTTGCAAGATACTTCAGATAAATATTTTTTAAATTTTCCAATTAAATTAGAAACAAAAATTCCAAACGTAGGTAATGGACCAGATGGAATAAATGTTTATAGGAATGATCAAAGTGGCGCACTTGTGTCAGACCTAGCAATGGGCGCAATAGTTATAGAAGCAATAAATTTAGGGCCAAGAGAAAATATTCAGATTGAAACTCTTCAAAGTGGTACAATATATAAGACAAATCTTGGAAATGAGGAATCGTGATAACTAACAAAGGAAAAGATATTATTGCAAAATATTTAATAGGAATCACGCCTGCCTACGCATCTTATATGGCTTTTGGTTGTGGGGCTAAACCACTAACAACTGGAGAATCTTTTGGACAGTATTCTACTAAAGAGGTTTTAGACTTTGAAATGTTTAGAGTTCCCATTTCTTCAAGGGGATATGTAGAAGAAGATGGATTTAATAAAATAGTATTTACTTCAGAACTTCCAACAACAGAAAGATATGAGATTACTGAAATTGGTATTTTTTCTGCGGGAGGTAATCCAGATGCTTCTGGTTTTGATAGCAGACCATTATTATTATTTACAGAAGAAGAACAATGGCAATATGGTAGCACTACATTTGAGAGTGTTAGTTCTTCAATTACAACATCCCTTGACTACCCGCTAGATGATAATATTATTGCAACTGCTTTAGATGTTTTTCAAGCAGCAGCAGACAATTCTATATTTTTTAAAGCAAATAGAAACGAAAAAAATGAAAGATGTAGATTTTTTAATAATATGATTTTTGTAAAAGGAGATTATGGTCAAATTAAAGATATTACAAATGTTGCCTCCAGTTTAACAGGACAATATCACATACAAAAAACTGGACTTAATCTTAACTTGTCTCAAAATTCATTGTCTGATCAAATTAAAATTGCATTTTCTCTTGTAAACAAAAATGGTGCCAGTTATACAAATCCAGATAGCCTTAAAATAATTTTAGAATTTATAGACAGTAATAACAAATATGCAAGATGTTTAGTTGATTTAGTTGACGGAGCAGGCGGAGTTAATTTTAATACTAATAGATATTTTGCAATTTCAAAAACATTAGGAAATTTTGTTTTAGAACAAGGTTTTTCCTGGGCAACAATTAAAACTGCAAAAATTTATTCATGTGTTGTAGATTCAGGAAACGAAGTAGACACACACTACATTGCTTTTGACGCAATTAGGTTTGATAATATAAATACAGTTAATCCTTTGTATGGATTGGTTGGATATACCGTTGTTAAAAACGCAGATGGAGAACCAATAACCAAGTCTACAAATACAAACAATTATGTTGAATTTAGAATGGCTTTAGACATTGGAACTATTGGAGATATTTCTTGATGGCAGATAAAGGCATAAAAAAAATAACAATATTAAAAAAAGATTTACCACCAGTAAACTCTGATAATAAACACGTTTTAAGATATAGAATTGTTTCCGATGATTTTAATAGAACATCGGCATGGTCTAAAATTTATTATGTTGATTCAGTTCCACTCAATGGTCTTACTGCAGAAGTTACCAAAAATGCAGTAACTGTTTCTCCTGTTGCAGGAACAATTTCTGTTAGAACTACAGACTCTAGAGGCAGAGCAAAACTTGATATTTTTATTAAATATGGATCAGACCCATATTCTTATCATGGTACAACTAGCGAAACAGTTCTTTCTGGAAACACAGCCACAACAACTTATACTTTTGCTAATACGGCAAGTTCGGCAACAACATTAACAATTGCAATTCAACCAGAAGGAATTACAAAAGAAAGAATTACAGCACTAACTTTAGATACTGAATCAATTGCAATACCGTAAGTTAAATGATATAATGGAGGAATCATGGGAAGATTAATTGTACCGCAAAGAGGACAGCCTTTAGACGTTTCGTATGTTTATGACATTGTTGCAGCCGTAAACGAACTTTCTGACAGGCTATCAAGTTCAGGAAATGGAACTTTTAAAATTATTTCAGAAACTGGGGAACCCAGCACTGGATCAATCAACACAATGACTGTGTTTGCAAAAACATATGTTCTTGGCACATCAAAGGGCGTTGATGCAGGACAGCAAGAAGCATTTTCAATTACCTATAATTTTCAAAATCCTCCAATGGTAGTTGCAACTCCTTTTGATAGTGAAAAAACAGCAGCAGGTCAAGACGTTTCTGTAGTTATTACATCAATTACAAATACAAATGCTTCTTTTATTGTAAGATATAATACTAAGGGAGTTGCAAATACAAAGATCAATATTCTTGCTATTGGAAAAGCACCTTTGATTGGAACTTCAAATTAGTGAAGTGTGCAAGATGTGGTGGTATTGTTTTTGTTGACAGACAATACAGCACAAAAGAACACATTGAAGTGTACTGTGTAATTTGTGGTAAAAGAAAATTTTACCATCCACCAGACAGCAGCAAAGAGGGATCATGGATTCTACAACAGGAAATATTGAGGGCCAAAACTACAATCAGTCCGCTATAGTTTCAGGTAATAAAACTATTTGGTTTTTAAATAATGATTTAGTCAAGGTGCATCACAGAAACAGATCAGACGGAATTGTTGCGCTTTATAATATAAATAAAGACAGGATTGAAACTTGTTTTATTGCGGAATTTAAAAAGAAAAGAGAAAAGGCATATACTATTGGAGAAACTGCTATACTTATTAACAGACATAAAAAGTATATTCCTACTCTTATTAAACGTGGAACAATTCCAGCACCAATAGGATCTAGCATAGGTGGAAAGCGTGGCTGGCAGATAAGATGTTATTATTCAGAAAGTCACATAAGGGAAATAAGGGACATATTGGCATCAATTCATATTGGTCAACCAAGAAAAGATGGCCTTGTAACGAACAACATGACTCCTACTAAACAAGAGTTGACTAGGAGAATGGGCGATGGTATACTTACATATACGAGAACTGAAGATGGACGCTTCATTCCTATCTGGTCTGAATCTATCTAACTACTGAATGGATGTAAAATGGAAAACGATAACACTAAGGTTTCTGTAACTTTAGGCTATACACTTAATCTTGGAAACTTCCAATCATTAAGACTTGATCTTGGAGTTGTTGACTCTAAGAAAGATGGAGAGACAACTAACGAAGCAATGGAACGTGTTTACAAGTTTGTTGAAGATAAACTAACTGATAAAATTAACGAAGCCAAAGCAGAAATCTCTGAGTAATGCCAGACCGCAAAGACCGAATGGCTTTGCTTTCAAGGTATAGTAAATACCACAAAGAAAGATATGATGTAAAGCCATCAATGAATCTTAACGTTGAACAATGGGCAGCAGATGCTCTTATTCAGTCGTATGGAATTGAAGGATGTTACGATATTTTAGAATACTATTTTAAGGTTGCTGAGAGTCCATCTTGGAATACTTTTGCATACCAGGCAGAAAAAATTATCAAGGCTAAAAAAGATAAAGATCAAGATGATGTAGAACGTGCACAGAGAAGGTTAATGGCAAAGGAGTGGCTGAATGGCTAGCATTGAATCAAAGGTATTAAATGCAGTCTTAAAAGATAAACAGATTCACGTTTTGCTACAAGCAAATATTGATGGACTTTTACGAACACATTTAGATGTATGGACATTCATTAGAAAATATTTTGAGGCAAACAGTTCTGTTCCACCACTATCTTTAGTAATTGAAAAGTTTAGAGATTTTGAAGTAGTCGATGATATTGGAGCAACGAAGCATCACCTTTCAGAATTACAGGGTGATTATTTAAACGATAGTCTTAAAACAATTTTAAGATCTGCAGCAGGAGAAGTGCAAAGTGGGAATTCAGTAGTTGCTCTAGACTCTCTAATTACTCAAACCTCAGAACTTAAAAAGAATACCTCTTCCGTTAGAGATATTGATGCTACTGACTTTGAATCCGCTGCTGCCTATTTTGATCATTTGCGTAAAATGGAAGAGGCTGGGATTACAGGGATTAAAACTGGTTTGCCAGGATTTGATAACTATCTTCCAAGTGGTATCGCTCCAGGCCAACTGGGAGTGTTTTTAGCCTATCCAGGCATTGGTAAGTCGTGGCTTGCTCTTTATTTTGCGGTACAGGCATGGAAACAAGGCAAAACTCCATTAGTAATCAGCCTTGAAATGTCTGAGACAGAAGTTAGAAATCGTGTATTTACAATTATGGGCGAAGGTCTTTGGTCACACAGAAAAATTAGTCAGGGTCATGTTGAGCCAGAGATGTTTAAAACTTGGCACAAAGATAAGGTTACTGGAAAGAATCCATTTCATATCATTTCAAATGATCAGGGTGGAGAGATTAGTCCGTCAGTTCTACGTGGAAAAATAGATCAATACCGTCCAGATTTTGTTATTGTTGACTACCTACAGTTAATGAGTCCAAACCAGAAGTCAGATAATGAAACAGTAAGAATGAAAAATCTTTCTCGTGAACTAAAACTAATGGCTATTGGAGAAGAAGTTCCTATTATTGCAATATCTTCTGCAACTCCAGATGATGTAAATGATCTTAGCAGTGTTCCAACACTTGGACAAACGGCTTGGTCAAGACAGATTGCCTACGATGCAGACTGGGTAATTGCTCTTGGCAGGGCATCTAACAGCGACATTATTGAATGTGCCTTCAGAAAAAATAGAAATGGCTTTATGGGTGAGTTCTTAGTACAGGTAGATTTCGACAAAGGTTATTATCGTTACAAGGATTATGAAGATAAGCAGTTATAATAAGATGTGTCCATTCATCATAAGCCTATAAAGTGTTTTAAACTAGATGGCAACATCAAGGATGAGTCAGACATCTATAGATTAAAAGAAGAGTATATTAGATTATTAATAGTACAAATGAAAGAATGTGCCTATGTTCCAAGAATTGACATAGAGCCAGACTTTACGGTATACTATAATGAAAGCAAAGACTGGTTTGAATTTAAATTAACGGTATATGGAATCTACGTAGGGAAAAAGAATATTGAATGGATGATCGCAGCAGACGGGTACAATCCGATATATACACAGAAGATCAAATTAAAAGAGTTCTCATCGGCTCTGGAATCACAATACAATCAGAAGTAGATTCCGACTACATAATTTTCTGTCCATATCATAATAATAATAGGACTCCTGCTGGAGAAGTATCAAAAGAAAGTGGATTGTTCTTTTGTTTTGGATGCCAACAAGTTGCTAACCTACAAGAACTAGTAATGAAGATGAGCAACAGATCATATTTTGAAAGTTTGCGGTACATAAAAAGTAAAGAACAAGAATCTGATATTACTCAAATAGTAGCAAAACAACTATACACCCCACCTGTATTTGTACAATACGATGAAGTTATTATTAAAAGATTGAACTCACAAGCGCTTGAATCACCAAGAGCAATGAGATACTTTGATGGCAGACTAGTAACTAAGTCATCAGTTAATAAGTTTAATCTAGGTTATTCAGAGAAACAGGACATGGTTACAATTCCAGTTCACTCCCCAGAAGGAATGGTAATTGGTTTTGTTGGCAGAAGTCTTGAAGGAAAAGATTTTAAGAATACTCCAGGACTTCCAAAGAGTAAAACATTATTTAATTTGCATAGAGTAAAAGCAAATGATAAAGTATATGTTGTTGAGTCATCATTTGATGCAATAAGATTGGATCAAGTTGGAATGCCAGCAGTGGCTACTCTTGGAGCAACTATTTCAAAAAGTCAAGTAGAGTTATTGGAAAAATATTTTAATGAGATTTATTTGATAGCAGATAATGATGAAGCAGGAAAGTCAATGTCTAAGAAAATGATTGATAAATTAAAATCGAGGGTATCAATAATACAATTAGATACCAAGTATAAAGATATTGGAGACATGCAAGACTCTGATATACTTATGTTACAAGGCAAATTTGACAACTCAATATTGTCAATGCTACAATAAATATACAAACAAAGGAGAAAAAATATGAGCGTAGTAAAGGGACTAAAAAACATCAACGCCCTGCTCGACAAACCAAAATACGATGAAAACTCACCAAAGGTAAGATGGCTTAAACTTGCTGATGGACAATCAGTAAAGATTCGCTTTATTGAAGAACTAGACGAAGACTCTGCAAATTATAGTGCATCTCGTGGTCTATCTTTAGTTGTTAAAGAACACGTAAATCCAAAAGATTACAAACGCAAAGCAGTAGATACTATGGAAACAGAAGGTCGTGACTGGGCAGAAGAAATGCACCGTAAAGACCCAAAGGCTGGATGGCGTGGTCGTCTCCGCTTTTACTGTAACGTATTAGTTGATGATGGAATTGAAAAACCATACGTAGCCATTTGGTCTATGGGAATTAGCAAGCAATCATCCTTTAATACAATTCGTGAATATGCACTTGAGACTGGTAGCATTTCAAATGTTGTTTGGAAAATGAAGCGTAATGGTCAGGGTACTGAAACAAATTACACAATGATTCCAGCAGCACCAGACAAGGAACCATTTGATTGGGCTGGAATTGAGCCATTTCCAATTGAACTTGCACTTCGCAAAGTTCCTTATGCAGAACAAGAAGCCTTTTATCTAGGCTTTGACTCACCATCAACTACTTCATCAACCAATACAGATTGGTAGTATGAACTACGCAGGATTACACGTACACACTCACTATTCTCTGTTTGATGGAATTGCAACTCCAGAAGAGTATCTAAGTCGTGCCGTAGATCTTAAAATGCCAGCATTGGCAATAACAGATCACGGCACACTTTCAGGACATCGTGAGTTTTATCGTACGGCAAAATCCAAAGGCATTAAGCCAATTCTAGGTCTAGAAGGATACATGTGTGCAGACATATCTGATACAAGAGATAAGTCTGAAAGAGAAGGTCAACAAGACCTTGTTTATAATCACATTATTCTTCTAGCAAAGAACCAGATTGGTTTAGAGAATTTAAATAAAATTAGCGAAGTTTCTTGGACTGATGGGTTTTTTAAGAAACCAAGATTTGATTTTGAAATACTTGAAAAATATCGTGAAGGTATTATTGTAACTTCAGCATGTCCAAGTAGTGTTATTGTAAAAGCATTAGAAGAAAATGAATTTGCTATTGCAAAGAAAAATATTAAATGGTTTAAGAATAATTTTGGTAGTGATTATTATATTGAAGTAATGCCACACAATACCCCAGAAATAAATAAGGCTTTAATTGAACTTGCAGATGAATTTGACATTAAGGTTGTTGTAACTCCAGATTGCCACCATTCAGATACATCACAAAAAGAAATCCAAGAGTTTAAGTTATTGATGAATACTCATGGAAAAGTTAACAAAGAAGCCACATACGAAAAGTCTAAAAAGAAAACTAATATGATGCAAAGACTTGATTACCTGTATGGTGAAGATCGTCAAATTACTTTTAATAAGTTTGACATACATTTATTATCATATGATGAAATCAAGTTGGCAATGGAAAAACAGGGGATAGATAGACCAGACATATATTCAAATACATTATTACTGGCAGATACAGTAGAAGACTACGATATTCAAGATGGACTTGACCTTTTACCAGTTCAATATAAAAGTCCAGATAGTGAATTAGAAAAGATTGCGTTTGAAGGTTTAACACTTAAAGGTCTGCAAGATAATGAAGAATATGTTAATAGATTACGTGAAGAGTTAGAGATTGTTAAAAATAAAAAATTTGCACCATACTTCTTAGTTGTTCAAAGCATGATTGCTTGGGCAAAGAAGGAAGGAATTATGGTAGGTCCAGGTCGTGGATCGTCTGCTGGATCTTTAGTTTGTTTTACACTTGGAATTACAGACATAGATCCAATTAAATATGGACTGCTGTTCTTTCGTTTTATTAATCCTGAACGAAATGATTTTCCAGATATTGATACCGATATTCAAGATACTCGTCGTGAAGAAGTAAAAGATTATTTGGTTAGACAATATAGACACGTTGCATCTATTGCCACCTTCTTAGAGTTTAAAGGCAAGGGTGTCGTTAGAGATGTTGCTAGAGTTTTAAATATTCCTTTGTCAGATGTAAACAAAGCGCTAAAGCAAGTTGACACATGGGAAGATTTTTGTTATTCAAAAACAACTTTATGGTTTAGAGAAAAATATCCAGAAGTAGAAGTGTATGGAGATCAGTTGCGAGGACGTATTCGTGGAACTGGAATTCATGCTGCAGGAGTTGTAACAAGCAAGAACCCAATTTTTAGATATGCACCACTAGAAACACGATCATCTCCAGGATCAGACGAAAGAATTCCAGTAGTCGGTGTTGACATGGAAGAAGCAGAAAGAATTGGTTTAATTAAGATTGACGCACTTGGATTAAAAACTCTTAGTGTTATTCAAGATGCTATTGCAGAAATTAAAAAGAATCATTACAAAGAAATTAATTTATTAGAAATTGATTTAGAGGATTCTAAAGTTTATGAAATGATTTCAGATGGATATACTAAAGGGGTTTTTCAATGCGAGGCTGCACCATACACAAGCCTTTTAATTAAAATGGGTGTAAAGAATCTAAATGAACTTGCAGCATCTAACGCACTTGTTCGTCCAGGAGCAATGAATACTATTGGCAAAGATTACATTGCAAGAAAACATGGTAAGCAAAATATTGATTATTTAAATAAGGTTATGAAACCCATTACAATTGATACATATGGTTGTGTTTTGTATCAAGAGCAGGTTATGCAAGCCTGTGTTGAACTTGGTGGAATGACAATGGCAGAAGCAGACAAGGTACGTAAAATTATTGGAAAGAAGAAAGATGCTAAAGAATTTGATCAGTTTAAAGAAAAGTTTGTTAATGGTGCTTCTAAGTACATTAGTCCTAATTCTGCTTTGGATTTATGGCATGACTTTGAAGCACATGCGGGGTATTCGTTCAACAAGTCTCATGCGGTTGCTTACTCTACGGTCTCGTATTGGACCGCTTGGTTAAAGTATTATTACCCACTTGAATTTATGTTTGCCCTTTTAAAAAATGAAAAGGATAAAGATGGAAGAACTGAGTATCTTATTGAAGCGAAAAGAATGGGCATTAGCATTAAGTTACCTCACATTAACGATTCGGATATGGATTTTAAAATTGAGGGTAAAGGTATTAGATTTGGACTTAGTTCTGTTAAATATATATCTGACAAGATTGCAGAAAGATATATCCAAGCGCGACCATTCACATCATACAAACAACTTGAAGAATTTACTTTTACAAAAGGAAACGGAGTAAACAGCAGAGCCTTACAGTCACTAAGGATTACTGGTGCTGCTACCTTTTCTGATAACCCAAGAAATGATCAAGAGATCAAAGAAAATTTATATGAGTATTTAAATTTGCCAGAATTTAATATGACAGTGCCAACACAATATCATTCATTCATTCAATCAACAGAAGATTTTGAAGAAAAAGGATCTTTTATTTTAATGGGAATGATTAAATCAATTAAAAGAGGCACAGGATGGTCTCGTGTTGATGTGTTAGACAAAACGGGATCAATTGGAATATTTGATGATGAAAACACCACTATTGAGATTGGTAAAACTTATTTGTTATTAGCATCTGATAATAGAATTGTTTCTGCTATACCAGTTGATGAAATTAAAACTTCACCGAATGCTTTAGTTAGATTTTTAAATTATAAGCAATTGCCATTTGCAGAAGAAGAGATGTTTGTGATATCATTTAAACCAAGAACAACAAAAACTGGAAAGAAGATGGCATTATTAACTTTAGCAGATTCATCAAGAGACTTACATTCTATAACAGTATTCCCAACATCTTTTGCAAAAGCCTATATGCATATTAAAGAGGGCAATACCTATAAGTTTGATTTTGGCAAAACAAAAGATGGGACTATAACTTTGGAGGATGTTCATGTCAGTTAGCGTAGAAGATGTTTTAGCATTACTAGATCCTAAACTTAGAAAACGTTTGGGTACTGGAGAAGGAATTACTTTTGAATACCAGCCTACTCCCAGTTATGGTCTTAACAAGGCTCTTGGTGGCGGTTTACCGTATGGAAGACAGGTTTTGATCTGGGGTAGCAAGTCAAGTGCAAAGTCCTCTATGTGTCTACAAATGATTGCAATGGCACAAGCAGAAGGAAAAATCTGTGCATGGATTGACTCAGAAATGTCATACTCAGAAGATTGGGCTATAAAACTTGGGGTAGATCCAAAAAAACTAATCTATTCACAAGCACGAACAATTAGCGATATGGTAGATGTAGGAGTAGGTCTTATCAATGCTGGAGTTGATTTAATTGTAATTGATAGTATTACATCAATGCTTCCTGCCATTTACTTTGAAAAAGATACAGATGATATGAAGGCTTTAGAAAATACAAAACAGATTGGAGCAGAGTCTCGTGACTTTAGCAACGCTTGGAAGATGCTTAACTATGCTAATAACAAAGTTAAGCCGACTATGCTTGTACTTATTTCTCAGTCTCGTAATAATATTAACGCTATGTATACTAGTCAGCAGCCTTCTGGTGGGCAGGCTACTAAGTTTTATTCCTCTTGCGTTATTAAACTATTCTCATCGGAATCAGACAATCAAGCAATCAAGGGAAAAATTAAAATAGGAGATAAATTAATTGAAGAAAAAATTGGTAGAAAAATTAGATGGGAATTACAATTCTCTAAAACCTCTCCTGGCTTTCAGTCTGGTGAGTATGATTTTTATTTTAGAGGTAATGATATTGGGATTGATAAGATAGGCGATCTTGTTAATACCGCAGAACAAATGGGTATGGTAAATAGAACTGGTGCTTGGTATCAACTTGATGATGGCACAAAAGTTCAAGGTAGAGATGCATTCATTGATAGAGTAAGAGAAGACTTAGACTTACAAGAACAACTAAAATTAAAGGTAGAGAATGCTTAACAATTTTTCTACATATAAAGGAAAGTTTGTTTGTCAAAAATGTAATGAAGAAGTTATTGTTTGTAGATTATGGACAGAAACAAGAGATTTAACTTGGATGTGTACTAAAAAACATATATCAAAAGTTAGTCTTATTCCAAAAGGAAAAAAGGATTATAAAGATGAGTGAGAGATCAGAATCAAAAAGATTAGGTGCCAAACAACACAAGAATAGTGGTAGAAACACTCACAAAGGAGATGCCACGTGGAAAAATTTTACAGTAGATTTTAAAGAAGTTAGCAAATCATTTACTCTTAATGAAAAAGTTTGGGCTAAAGCAACCACTGATGCAATTAAAAATAAAAGCGATCCAGCAATAGTTGTTGTGATGGGACAAGAGCATAAAAAGATAAGACTTGCTATAATAGAATTAGAAGTTTTAGAACAAATTTTGGAGAAAAACAATGACAACAAATAACTTACGTTTAATAAAAGAAAATATAATTGTTGATAATGTTTTTTCTAAAAAAGATTTAAATTTATTATATCAAAGCATTGATATTGAATTACAAAATAATCCTATAATTCAAAACATGGGAAGAGCATATGTTCCTCTTTATTTTAAAAAAAACACAGACATAAACAACGAGCCCTGCCCTTTAAAAATAAAACAAGAACTGGTTGATGTAGTTATAAAAAAAGCAAATAAATGTTCTAATTTTAATTTAGAACTTGAAAGCATTTCATATGCTAAATATTCTTTAGATTATGGAATTCCAGAATTAAAACCACATACAGATTCTAATTTTAAAAAAGAAAGACTAACATTTGACATACAGTTGAATAGTAATACAGACTGGCCAATAGTCATTGAAAAAAATCAATATATTTTAAAAAATAATCAAGCGTTAGTGTTTTCTGGTACAAATCAAGTTCATTGGCGAACAAAAAAAATATTTAAAAATTTAGATTATGTTGATATGATTTTCTTTCAATTTTCTGACAAAACAAATACTTTAAAAGATTTAGATTCAAAAGTTATTTTACAAAGAAACATTCTTCAAAAATCATTATCAATAAAATACGAGAAGGGTTTAATATAATGGAAAATACAACACTAGAACAACTTAATGATCTGTCAGATATAGCAGAGTTTATGCAAGATGAAGACCTTACAACTGCACTAACTATGATTGCTAAACTTATTATTAAACCAGATATTCCTATTCAAGTTGCAACCTTAGAAATTGTTAGGCTTCAGGCCATTGCTGCTAAATTGGCATTAAAGGCAACCTGGATGGCAAATGTTGACAAAAGTAACAGGGGAAAGAAAAACATTTACTATACTGCAGCAGAGGCAGTAAACAATTTAGTATCAGCATTGAAATATATCACCAGATAGTGTATACTTATCTAAACAAAGGAATATAATGACTAAAAGTTTACTACAACAAGTAATGGTAAAGCAAATAAAGGCAGAAAGTCACATAGATACTAAATCTTTAGTTGAGGCTATTGAAAAAGGTTATCTTGTAGGTCGTGATAAAAAGTTTGTTCAAAAGAAAACATTTGCTCCATCAACAATCGCTTATGGGTTTGGTGAGTGTGCTAGATATTGGTACTTAGCCTTTGACGGCAACGAGTTTGATGACTTAACTACTCCATTCTCTGCTGCAAATATGGGTAATGGTACTTTATCTCATGGAAGAATTCAAGACGCAATTCTTAATTCTGGAATAGCAAAAGTATTTACTGATGAAAAAACTGGCAAGCCAACAACTGAATTTAAAATTAGTAACCAAGATCCTCCAATCTTTGGATATGGAGATGGTATTTTAGTTATTAATGATGAAGAAGTTGTATTGGAAATTAAAACATGCGGAGAAGAAGCGTTTCAATATTATAAAAGAATGAATAAGGCTAAAAAGGGCCATCTTATTCAAATACTTTTGTATATGAAAATTCTTAAGAAAAAAGATGGAGTGTTACTATATGAAAATAAAAATAACCATGAACTTCTTGCAATTCCAGTAAGTGTAAATGATTACTACAGACAATGGATAGACAATACATTTAACTGGCTAAGAGAAGTACGCAAGGCTTGGGAAAATCGAACTCTTCCTAATAAAAACTATCGTGCAAATTCAAAAATTTGTAAGGCTTGTCCAGTCCAAAAGGCCTGCGCTGATGCAGGACCAGGAGTAATTAAAATTGCTCCACTAGAAGGTCTAAGTGAAGCCGTGTAGTTGGTGCGAGAATATGTTTGATGCTACAGTAAGTTATCAAATTTACTGTAGTCCAACTTGTAGAAATGAAGCAACAAAAGTAAAAATTGCTAACAAGCAGGCATTAAATAAAAGAAAAAAAAGAATTGGCAAAGATAGAAAATGTGCCAGAGGTTGTGGAACTACCCTTTCAATGTACAACGATGTTAACTATTGTCCAAATTGCACGGTAGATCCAAAAGAATTACATAGAATGCTTAATCAAATTAAAGGTTATATGCAGTATGAACAAGAATAAATGGGGTTTTGCTATTAAGCCAAAAAAAATATGCGCTATTGATGCTAGTACAAACAGCCTTGCATTTGCTTTATTTGAGAATGAAATTCTTGGGACAGTTGGTAAAATTAATTTTGAAGGTAACACAAATTATGAAAAGGTTATGGATGCATGCAATAAAACTAAATCATTTTTAGATCATTATGGAGGGTTTGAAGCCATAGTTATTGAACATACCGTGTTTATGAATAGTCCAAAGGTTGCTGCAGATTTAGCACTTGTTCAAGGAGCCTTGTTAGGAGCAGCAGGATTAACTGGCACAAAAGTTATAGGAACAGTTTCTCCAATAACATGGCAAAACTTTATTGGTAATAAAAAAATTGATAAGGATGAAAAGTTTGCCATACGATTAGCAAATCCTGGAAAGTCAGAGTCTTGGTATAAAACCTATGAAAGAAATTTACGCAAAGAAAGAACAATAAGGTTTATTAATATGCAGTATGATAGATCTATAACTGACAACGATGTAGCAGATGCTTGTGGTATTGGGCATTGGGCTATAAAAAACTGGGATAAAGCAATAGGAGTTGACAAGTAATGCCAGAGTTAAATGCAAACATACCACCGATTTCGTGTTATGTAAGAGGAAACTATTTAAGAAATCATAAAGACAGTCACGACAAATATTTTGAGTGCGTAGTCTTTGGTGTTTCAAGTTTAAAGTCTAGAAGTCCACTATTTCATATAATGATGCCAGATGGTGGTCTTTGGTGGAGGCTTCCAATTTCTGCTTTCTGTACAGAGCCAGGAGTTCCTGAAGCAGATCTTCACAATTTAGTTTTGTGGAATTCTTTTAGTCATCATATTGCTGTAACTCAGTTTGAAAATTTAACTAACCTTAGAATGTCTTATATAGATAGAACAAAAACAATGCATAAGGGAACATATTTGTTTACATTGGACTGGCATAACCCAGATACAAATGTTTTAGATGATGGGTATTCAGAAAGTCCAGCAGACCATAAGTGTGGGCATGTTATACAAAGAGACGATGGAAACTTTGCTATTCAACCTAATAATAGAGTTCGTATCTATGAACCATCATTTACTCTTGAAAAAGAATACTTAATTGACAGAATAATCAATGAAAGAAAATATGATGTTGAAAATCAAGATAAATGGATTATGGAAAACTCAGATAGATTTGATTATGATATTAACTTAAACGAAGTTGACAAATAACGATATGGCTGCTAAACTGTATACATCAGAAGTCTTTATGCGTAAACGATATGTTATGGATAAAAAGACTCCAGAGGAGATTGCTAAGGAGTGTGGATGTACAATAGAGACTGTTTACGTTTACCTTGCAAAATTTGGATTGAGGAAGTCTAAGCGATGAGCGATCATTTAAAAATTACAGTTGATCAAGTTAGCCATCCAGAGCATTACACTAGCGATCCATCTGGCGTCGAGTGTCTAGAAATAACTAGACATAGAAATTTTAATATAGGTAACGCTATTAAGTATCTTTGGAGAGCAGGATTAAAAAACGAAGAGAAACATGTTGAAGATTTAAAGAAAGCAATTTTTTATATTCAAGATGAAATCTATAGAATTGAAGGAATAAATCATGTCAACTGAAGTAGAACTTATTGAACACTTAGATCAAATAAATAAAGTAGTAGAAGAATACCTAAAGGGTAGCGACCCAACCAAGATTTCAAAAGATTTAAGTATGCCTAGAGTTAGAGTTGTTGCACTTATAAATGAGTGGAAGGTTATGGCTTCTGCCAACGATGCCATTCGAGGCAGGGCTAAAGAAGCACTAGCAGCAGCAGATCAGCATTACGGTAAGTTAATTTCTAAAGCCTACGAAGTTATTGATGAGGCTGGATTAAACAATAATCTTGGAGCAAAGACTAATGCAATTAAATTAGTATTAGATATTGAATCTAAAAGAATTGATATGCTACAAAAGGCAGGGCTGTTAGAAAATAAAGAACTAGCAGAAGAGATCCTAGAGGTTGAACAAAAACAAGAAGTATTGATTGGCATATTACGTGATATTGCTTCTGAGTACCCACAAGTAAGAGATGAAATTATGAAAAGGTTGTCGTCTATTGCTAAAGATAATGAGGTAATAACAATTGTCCACGATGTTCAATGAGTTTCTAGAAGTACTTGAAGATAATAATTTTTTAGAGGTGCCAGTAGATGCAAAAACATTTATTGAATCTCCAAATTATTTAGGTCAACCACCATTATCAAAAATACAATATGAAATTGTTGAAGCAATGAGTCAAATATATAAGCAAGAAGATTTAGAAAAAATAATGGGAACAGTGGAAGGTAAAAAATATTATGACAAATTTACTAAAAACGAAATTATTCTACAACTTGGGAAGGGTAGTGGCAAAGACTTTACTTCGACTGTGGCTTGTGCCTATATTGTTTATAAGTTATTATGTCTTAAAGACCCCGCAAGATACTTCGGAAAACCAAGCGGAGACGCAATAGATCTTATCAACGTTGCTATAAATGCTCAACAAGCAAAGAACGTTTTTTTTAAAGGTTTTAAAAATAAAATTGAAAAATCTCCTTGGTTTGCAGGAAAGTATAATGCAAAAGCAGACTCTATTGAATTCGATCAATCAATAACAGTTTATTCTGGACACTCAGAAAGAGAATCACATGAAGGTTTAAACTTATTGCTTGCAGTACTTGATGAAATTTCTGGATTTGCTTCTGAAGTTGGAACTGGTAATGAACAAGGAAAGACTGCAGAAAACATTTACAAAGCCTTTCGTGGTTCTGTAGACTCTCGTTTTCCAGATCTTGGCAAGGTTGTATTGCTTTCGTTTCCAAGATATCCAGGAGACTTTATATCAGAAAAATATGATAGTGTAATTGCTGAAAAAGAAGTTGTTGAAAGAACCCACAAGTTTATTTTAAATCCAGAACTAGGAGACACCCCAGACAATTCATTTGAAATTTCCTGGGATGAAGATTATATTATTTCATATAAATTTCCTGGAATATTAGCATTAAAAAGACCAACATGGGAAGTAAACCCAACAAGAAGTATTGAAGATTTTAAACATGCATTCTATACAGACTTAGGTGATGCAATGATGCGCTTTGCATGTATCCCAACATTTTCATCAGATGCATTCTTTAAACAAAAAGATAAGTTGGTTAAGTGTATGACGCTAAGAAACCCATTAGACTCTAATAGAAGGTTTGATGAATCTTTTAAACCAAACCCAGACAAAACATATTATATACACGCAGACCTTGCACAGAAACACGATAAGTGTGCTGTTGCAATTGCACACGTTGATAAATGGGTTAACATTCAAGTTATTAAAGACTATGAACAGGTTGCACCAGTTGTTGTTGTGGATGCCGTTGCTTGGTGGGAGCCAAAAATCGAGGGACCAGTAAATTTATCTGAAGTAAAACAATGGATCATTAACCTAAGAAGGCAAGGATTTAACATTGGTATTGTATCTTTTGATAGATGGCAATCGTTTGATATTCAAAATGAACTTAAGGCTGTTGGAATAAGAACAGACACAGTCTCAGTTGCTAAAAAACATTATGAGGATTTAGCAATGATGGTTTATGAAGAGAGAGTTGCAATGCCACAGATTGATCTATTGCTTCAAGAACTTTCTGAGTTAAAAATTATGAAAGGTAATAGAGTAGACCACCCACGTAAGTCATCTAAAGACTTGGCAGATGCTGTTTGTGGTGCAGTTTATGGAGCGATAGCACATACACAAAAAGATTTAGATTTAGAAATTGAAATACACACTTGGGGTAGTGCTGCAAAAGAAAGAAATAAGCAGGAGTTTCAAGAAAGAGAAGATAGACGTAATATGCAAATGCCAAAAGATGTTGAAGAATTTTTGGGAAAGTTTAATTTATTATGATTACCGTCTACTATGCAGTCGATCCACTCGACACATTTAAATTGGGAAACGAACCTTTTCAAGAAAACCTAAACGAAATTATGATAGAAAGTTTAGTTTCCGTATATCTTGATTTAAAACAACATGAAAATAAAAATAAAATAGATACTATTTTTGCTTGTAAGTCTTTTTTACAATATACAAAAAATATGTACTTAATGAAAAATCCTTTTGATCTTGACATTAGAATTGAAAAAAATAAAGTTTTAAATTTTGGCAACAAAAAATTAGATCACATGTTGCAGACTAGGCTTTTACAAGTAGAAAATGCTTATAATTTTAACTATACCCCATCTTATATATTTTTTTCTGAACAATCATTAGAAATGGAAATCCTAAGTCCTTTTATGCATAAGAATACTTTTTGTAAAAATGGATACATTTCTCCAGGAGTTTTTAATATTAATGGTTGGTTTAGACCAGTAAATGCAGCGTTACAATTTTATGACAATAGCGACAAAACTATTGTTTCTTTAAAAGGAGACCCAATCATGTATATTAAATTTTTAACTGATGAGCCCGTAAGATTAAAAAGGTTTGCCACTAATCAAGAATTAAAAGATATCATGTTTACAACAACAACCTATAAAAGATATGACCCAAATAGGTCTTTGCCATATTTATATGATAAATTTGAAAAAGCAGGGCTTAAAAAAAGAACCTTAAAACTGATCAAGGAAAACCTAATTTGACGCAGTTCTCATATATCTGCTATAATAAGGTATAGTCATAAAGGCTAAAATCATGTTAACTTATAGGAGAAAAATGAACTTATTTAAAAAGATTGCTGTTACAGCAGTTAGTGCGCTTGCCCTGTCTGGAGTGTCTGTAATTACATCAGCCCCAGCCAATGCAGCAATTACTGGAATTCTATCAGTAGATACCGTTCCAAACCGTTCATCATCATTATCTAATGGCGTTGCATCAGCAACTGCAGCAGATAACAAGGTCTCTGTTTCAATGATTGCTCTTTCAGATACATCTGGAGCAAGCGAAACAGTAACTGTTCGTGGTCGTATTATTTCAAATCCAACACCAGCAACAGTAGACGCAACAACTCAAATTACAGTTGGAGACACTCTTGTGGCTCTTGCAACTTTATCAAACAATACTGCAGCAACTGTTGTTCTAGGCGGAAGTGATGAAACAGTTACGGTTGATTCTGTAAGCGTTTTGTCAAACGCATTTAGAACTCCAGGAACTTATAAAATTTTATTATGGATTGACAACGTGGGAAACACAATTGGCGGAAACTCAACCATTGATGGTGGAGAGGCTTACTTTACCGCAGATGTTAAGGTTGGAGGAACTCCAGTTTCATTAGAAACAAGTTCTTCTTCTTTAGTAACAGCAGGAGATGTTTCAGTCGATCTTGGAATTACACTTAAAGATACCAATGGTATTCCAACACTACTTCGTAATTCTCTAGAAAGAATTACAGTTTCTTCAACTATTGCAGTTGGATCAACAGAAACGTTAACTGTAACAAAAGGTAAGTTAACTGCTCCAGGAAGTGTTTTAACAACCGCTTCCCGATCTGGAACACCAACAACAAACACATTCTTAGAGTCAACAGACTCACTTACAGCATCAACAGGATCTTATGATCTTCATGCTAAGCACACTGGTTCAACAAGTTCTGCTCTTACATTTAACTTGGGTGGAATTTTAACTCCATCAGTTGCCAAAGTCGTAACATTTACAACAAATCCAGTAGCAACTGCAACAAAGGTTGCTCTTTCAAGTGCTATCGGAGTTTCAACATCTACAGTTAAGTATGTTGCTCCAGTTGCAATTGAGACACCAACATCAACAACATATTTTGCTAGTACCTCTTCTGCATCAACACTTGGTTGGTCAATTACAGGAACAGCAGGATCTATTGTTAATGCTAAGATTACATCTTCTAGCGTTGCTGGAATTACAAATGGAACATATCCAGTAGTTATTGGAACTAATGGAATTGGAACATATGTTACTTCTGCTACTACTGCTAGTGGATCATTTACAATTACAGTTGCCCTAGCAACAGGAAACTCTGTTGTTACAGTAACGTATACTGCTCCTTCAGTTTCTCAAGGTGCGTTAGGAACAACAGGAATTTCTACATCACTATTAAGTGCATCAATTACAAACTCTGTAGTTAAGAGTGGGGATACCACAAGCCTTAAGATTAATGTAAAAAATAACTTTGACACTGCTCAGCAATATTATTTTGTTACTGGAACATTGTCTTCTTCAAGCAGAAACTTTGGAACAACAATTGCAACTTCAGTTACTGATATTAATGGAGATGCAACAATTACATTTAAAGATTCAAGCACTTCAACAACAAACTTTGTTGATGCATTGACCATTCAGGTTACTGCGCCAGGAACTTCAACTGGTTTGCTAACATCTGCAAATGTTCTTACAGTTACCTATTCTGCAACGGGATCATATGCCTCACTAACACTAACTGGTGGAAGCACAGAGACTGTTAAAGTATTAAAAGATGTTCAAGCAACAACAGCAGGAACTGCATCTGCAGTAACCATTGCAACATCATTAAAGAATGCTTCAGGAACTTCTGTCTCTGGAGTAGCACTTGTTGTTACTGCATCTGACGGAGTTGTTCTTAGAACTTCTGCACCTACTGTTCGTCCATTAACAGGAGATTTGAAGACTGTTACTATCGGAAGCGGAGAAGAATTTACAGCAATTGGAACGAAACCTGGACTTGCAACAGTAATTGTTGTTGGTGGAGGATTGACACAAACTGCAACCTTTACTGTTAATGATGCAGTTGCAACAACAGCAAGAAACATTACATTAACAACTGCTAGTGGAAAAGTAACTGCAACTGTTAAAGATGGTTGG
>Ga0208975_1000076_pt1 | contig 48161 bp, 43 predicted proteins | sample GreLakmeER78MSRF_FD_187700 | JGI IMG/M metagenome (GOLD analysis project Ga0208975, IMG submission 187700) | Freshwater lentic microbial communities from great Laurentian Lakes, MI, USA - Great Lakes metaG ER78MSRF (SPAdes) | ecosystem: Environmental > Aquatic > Freshwater > Lake | place: Great...
TCATTGCATCATTCTCGTCATTTATTAATCAGACAAAAGCGACAGAAAATGTAGAGTGTATTACTGATTGCGAATTATTGAAAATATCTTATGTTGATGCAAAACAACTTGTAGATAAAAGCGCAATTTTCAAAAACTTTTTTTTAGTAATGTTCGAAAAGTCTATATCATCAGCAACATTAAGAGCTAATGACCTAGCATCATTAAATGCAGACCAACGCTACCAAAAAATGATAGACCAACAAGCACATTTTATTCAAAATATTCCACTTCAATACATTGCATCATATTTAGGAATAAAACCACAAAGTTTGAGTAGAATTAGAAAACAAGTCATTAAGTAACATTTGTGAAGTAGAAAGAATTTTTGTTTTTTGACATTTGCATTTCATTAAACAGCATTTATAAAATGGAAGCATTACAAGAAATCTTAAAACAACTGCCTGCAGCATTTGGACAGTCCTTAATGAATTACGGGATTATCGTAATTATATATTTAGTAGTGTGGAAACTATTAAAAAAACGACTTAAAAATTGGAGAATTCAATTGAAAGAACGTGTTGATGCCAAACAAATCAAGTCAGAATTGTTAAACAGCCTTTTCACACTTATGGTAAGTACCGTATTTGTACTTATAATTTATCTATTGAAATCATTTGGTTACACGAAAATCTATACAGACATAAATGAGTACCCTAAATTCTTTGCTTATAGTGGCTTTTTCATTTTTTTACTTTTTGACGACACTTGGTTTTACTGGGTACACCGCCTTTTGCATCACCCACGAATTTTCAAGTATATTCATAAGGTACACCACAAAAGTATTGACGTTAATCCATTTACATCACTATCCTTTCATTGGGCAGAAGCTTTATTACTCACATTTTGGATTGTACCAGTCAGTATGTTTTTTCCAATGTACGTTCCTGCACTTGGAATATTACAGATTTGGGGGTTTTTAGACAATATAAAATCACATCTTGGGTACGAATTTTTTCCAAATTGGTGGAATAAAAGTTTCGGCAAACTAATGACATCAAGCACACACCATAATATGCACCACAGTAAATTTAATGGAAATTATGGCGTTCATTTTCGTATTTGGGACAGACTTTTAGGAACAGAATTTAACGACTATGAAAAAATATTTGACGAAATACAAGACCGAAAAAAGGGCAGCCGATAACACGGGTTTGGCAAAAGTGGCGGTTCAGTACTTCGTATGACCGCTTTTCGTAGATTTGAACATTCGTGCTTCGCATGAATATTTGTGGTGAAAATCGCCACCTTCGCCAAGCCCGAAACCGTTAGAGCAAAATTCCGCATTCCAATAGACCTTCGGTCTGCCTTAGCCCTTTTGCTCTAACGTTCAGGATTTCTTTCGTTTGCCTGGCAAATTCACAAAAGTGAATATAAAATCTAAATGGAAAAACCCAAGTTTTATTGGAGCATTTCTTCCTGACAAAAGAGTGATCAATGCAGAAGGATTTACAGCAAATTGGGAAGTGTTACACCTTAATCGTCCTTATCCTCAACATTTCAGAGGGGCAACGCAAGGAATTAATGAATCCTCATTCGGAGTAAATTTAATTGTTCCTGTTGATGAATATCAAAAAAGTATGCGCTCCGCAAAATATGCCGTGATGTTCATCACACTAACTTTCCTAATTTTCTTTTTTATTCAAATTTTGAATGGCGTAAAAATTCATCCGATTCAATACATTATTGTGGGTTTAGCACTGTGTGTATTTTACACTTTATTGATTGCATTGTCCGAACACATTACTTTTAATTACAGTTATTTAATTTCATGTGTTTCGATAATTGGCTTAATCACTCTTTATGCAAAAAGTATAATTAGCAACAAAAAATTAACTACGCTCATGTGTTTAATTCTAACAACGCTCTATTTGTTTATTTATTCAATCATACAAATGGAAGACTATTCGTTGTTAATGGGAAGCATTGGTTTATTTTTAGTTTTAGCTACCATCATGTATTTGTCAAGAAAAATTGACTGGTATGCAATAAAAACTAAAGGAGATAATTGATTTGCTTGACTATAAAACGAATTTGACTTACATACAAAATTGAAAACCTAAGTCAAACCGGAAACCAACTTCATTACAAAATCTAATTGCTCTTCTTTATTTAAATTAGAATTATCAAGAAGCACAGCATCTGCAGCTTTGAGCAATGGATTCTCTTGCCGATGTGTGTCCTCATAATCACGCGATATTAAATTAGCATTAACATCAGCTAAAGTTATTGTAGTGCCCACTGCAACCAGTTCATCATACCTACGTTGCGCTCGAATGGCAGGATCGGCGGTCATGAATAATTTTAATTCCGCCAATGGAAAAACATTTGTTCCAATATCTCTTCCATCCATCACGATGGCCTTACCCTCTCCCATTTCACGCTGCAGTGTAACTAAATGCAAACGCACAGCTGCTATTTTAGCTATTGAACTAACCAAAGACGAAATTTCCATTGTACGAATTTCCTCTTCAACATCTATTCCGTTTAACAAAGTCACCGAAGAGTTTGTATCCAAATTAAATTTAAAATTCACATGAATATCCCTTAGCGCAAACACAACGTCATCGGAAACAAATAGTTTATTTTTAATAATTCCTTGCTTCAAACAAAATAAAGTTATTGCACGATACATAGCACCGGTATCAATATAGCGATAAGCCAACTTGAGCGCTATTGCTTTAGCAAGGGTACTCTTTCCGCAAGATGAATAGCCGTCAATGGCAATGGTAATTTTTTTCATATTAATATTCTATTCAAAATTAATAAAATATTGGAGAAATTGTAATCAATTTATAGCATCTATCGTACATTTGATTCATGAACAAGGTTCCTGTTTCTCTCGTCAATTTAAGTTCTCAAGAAAAAGTCAAAGCAGCAGAAATGTCAACGCTATTGTTGAAACGTGGTATTTTAATGTATTTTTTACCATTCATTTTTTTTACCTGCTTCGTGGGCTTTTTTAATGTAAAAAAAGAAGTTTTCGGATTAGAGGAAAGTCCTGAAATTCAACAATGGATAAATGTAGCCTTCGTATTTTTAACAATTTTATTAGCACGACTATTTGTAAATATCCTACTTCAACATAAAAAAGCTACAAATGCCTGGCAGAAAAAAGTAATTAGAGGAAAAATAGTACTGCTAAAAGGAAAACAAATTACTGTAGCCAATCAAAAAATTAAACTCAGTGCTGTAGAAGTTTCGAAACTAAGTATCGGCGATGAAGTAATCGTCTCTACCCTACCCACTGTTGATATTGTTCTTGAAATAGAAATGCTATCAGCCAAGAAATAATCTTTCAAATATTATTTAGGTAAAAGGTCTTTTCTTCCTCCATACATCCATGGTTCAATACCATGCTTATCCCTGTCAATTATTGCTTGCGCTAAGTCTTGTATCAAATTGTTTCGCATCAGAATCAATTCAGCGACAAGAATGGTTTCCTTATAAAAAAGAGACTGCAATATCCAGCGTTTATTTACATAAACTAAATTTTTATAATAATACCAAGAAAATAAACCTGTAACCGGCCAGGAAATAAAATACAATAGCCATTCAAAGCCAGGACGATTGAATAAAGAATGTATATGGATAAAATTCCAAGAATAAATTCCAAATGAAACATACCATATTAGAAATAAAATCATACCCGTTGCCGCACCTACAGCACCATGGTATTCTTTTTGCTTTATCAAATTTCGAGATAACATAGATGCTATAAAAAAGCAGACATAGTTATGAATCAAGCCAAATATAAAAAATGGAAATCCAACTACAATTAATAATAATTCTTTAAAATTTCTAATCCAACGCGAGCCAACTTCTTCTCCTTTAATTACCTTATCACTAATACCTAAATCTTCCAATTTCATAAAATAACTTCTAATACGAGTCGCCATTTCTACTACACGCTCCGGTTCTCGTTCACGAAAAAAGTTTATAGTTAACACAATTCGTTTAGATAATTCAAACGAAGCTTCCTTATCAGCTATTGCTATTCCCTGTTCTTTAAGCAAAATACCTTTATACAATCGTTCAATATCACTCACCAATCGATCTGTTTCAGAATCAATTGTATGAATGATAGAGGATTCTAGTCGAAAACGAATTTCTTCTGTAAGTTCTTCCGCAGCTGCAAAACCTTCTGTCTTATATTTAGTTGCATACGATGCAACAGAAATTACATCACTAAAACTCACATATACATCTTTTCGAAAAACATGTGGATTGTCATAATTAATACCAACACATGCTATTTTAATATCAAGCTGAGTTCCATATTTTTCATGAGCTCCAAGTGCAATTCGGGCTGCTCCAGTTTTTACGGGCTGTAATTTTCGTTCTGTAAGACTAAGTCCTTCAGGAAATATCATCAATGTTCCGCCCTTACCTAAATGCTCATAACATCGAATAAAAGTTTCTTCATTCTTATGCATCTGAGTGGGATCATCTTGCTGTCTGTAAATAGGAATTACATTTAGCATAGGTAGAATCCAATTAGCGAATTTCCCTTTAAAAACGGAGCCCTTTGCAAGGAAAAACACTTTTCTTTTTACAAGTGAAGCAATCACAACAGGATCAAGAAAAGCACCTGGGTGGTTAGCACATATAATTAGCGCGCCACTTTTAGGAATGACCTCTGGTCGGTTCTGATACAATGTCTGGAAAAAGACCTTAAAAGTAATTTTGAAAAGAAGCTTAAGAATCCCGTAAAGCATGTTGCAATATACAAAAAAACAGCAGCTTAATACTATTCGATAAAGCAAAGAAAGGCCTACCTAAAAAAACAAATTATCTTTACCAAATGATTTCTCAAAGAGTACTGTTTTTAAATCACATCGCACAAACAAGTCCAAACCCAATTGGATTAGAAATTGTATTTGCTGAAGGAGATTTTCTTTTTGACAACACAGGTAAAAAATTTGTGGATTTAATTTCTGGCATTTCTGTTAGTAATGTTGGCCATCGCCATCCAAAAATCATTAAAGCTATTCACGAACAGCTCGAAAAATACATGCACCTTATGGTATATGGAGAATATATCCAATCGCCACAAGTTAAACTTGCAGAAAAGATAGCTTCCCTCCTACCTCAAAATTTAAATTCAACATACTTTACAAATTCAGGGTCGGAGGCCATCGAAGGTGCCTTAAAATTAGCCAAGCGAATTACAGGAAGATCCGAATTAATATCGTTCGAAAATGGATACCACGGAAGCTCACATGGTGCTTTAAGTATTATGGGAAATGAGTTTTTTAAAACATCCTTTCGCCCATTACTGCCTGGCACAAGAATACTGAAGTACAATAATTTTGAAGACTTGAAATTAATAACTACTTCAACAGCTTGTGTCGTTGTAGAACCTGTTCAAGGAGAAGCTGGAGCGATTTGCCCAACAAATGGTTTTTTAGAAGCGCTAAGATCTCAATGCGATCAAACAGGAACGCTTTTAATAGTTGACGAAATACAAACTGGCTTTGGAAGAACAGGCAAACTTTTTGGATTTCAACACAGCAGTATCGTTCCAGATATAATTGTTTTTGCAAAAGGTCTCGGCGGAGGATTGCCAATAGGTGCATTTGTTTCATCAAAAGAAAACATGCAAGCTTTATCTGAAAATCCAGTATTAGGCCACCTCACAACTTTTGGAGGAAATGCTGTTTGTTGTGCTGCTGCCTTAGCCACAATAGAAATAATTCTAACAGAAAATCTAATTGACGGAATTACCGAACGAGAAAAAATAATTTTGGAACATTTAAAACATCCTGAAATAAAATCACTGCGGGGCAAAGGATTATTGTATGCAATGGAATTAGAAAATGAAGAAAAAGTAAAAGATGTAATACAAAAATCTCTTACTAAAGGTGTCATTACCGACTGGTTCTTGTTTTGCGACAAAGCACTTAGAATTGCTCCTCCATTGAACATCAATAAAACTGTATTAAAAGAATCCTGCGATGTGATTGTCAGTTGTCTTTAATAAATTCAAATTGTTCAGATAAATATCACTCGCTTAATTATATCTTTGTAAACCAAAAGAATCTATTAGATATGAAATTTCACAAAGAAGGCCGATTTACAATTGCGTTAACATTTATTTTTGTTGGATTAGTAAATACAGGAATGTATTTCATATTTCCTGAATTTGGTATTTGGAATGCATTGATGGTAGCACTTTCAATTTTTCTGCTTTATATCATTCTTCAATTTTTCAGAAATCCTCCAAGAACAACAATTCAAAACACAGAACATATTATTGCACCTGCTGATGGTAAAGTTGTGGTGGTGGAAGAAGTTGAAGAACCTGAGTTTTTTAAAGGAAAAAGATTGCAAGTTTCCATATTTATGTCGCCTCTAAATGTTCACGTGAATCGTTATCCAATTGGGGGTGCTGTTTCCTATGTAAAATACCATGCTGGTCTATACCTCGTGGCATGGCATCCAAAATCATCAACAGACAATGAGCGAACTTCAATAGTTGTAAAAGATGAGAAAGGCAGGGAGGTGTTATTTCGACAGGTTGCAGGTGCACTTGCGCGCAGAATTGTCCATTACTCCAAAGTCGGAGATACAGCAACACAGGGGGGGGAAATGGGCTTCATTAAATTCGGTTCTCGAGTGGATCTGTATTTGCCAATTGGAACAAAAATTAACGTTCCATTAAATACCATTGTTAGGGGTGGTGAAACGGCAATTGCCACATTTGCTTAAATTAAACCTTAGAATTGCTTAAAAAAATCATTTTAATGAAAATTTCACTAACTTTACATTTCAAATTAAAATCAATAAAAACCAATAATACTTAAAAACATGAAAAAAATATTTGTAATCCTAGCTTTAGTTGGAATGTCTGCAAGTGTTTCAGCGACTGTAATCGCAACTGCTACAAACAACGTAGCTGTAACTTCAAATTTAGGCGATAAAGATAAAAAAGTTAAAAAAAATAAAAAATCTTGTAAACAAGGAGAAAGCAAATGTTGTTCAAAAGATGGCGAAAAGAAAGCTGGTTGTGCTGAAAAAAGCAAAGCAGCTGAACAAGCTCCAGCTACTCCAAAATAAATTATTTTATGATACTAAAAACCCTCCTTTGTATTAAGGGAGGGTTTTTTAATTTAAAATAGTAACTAACTCTATTAATTTTTCAATTTCAAAAGTCACTTTTTCCTTGTGTTCCCCCTTGATAGGATTAAAGAATACTTGACTCCAACCTGCTTTGCGAGCGCCCACAATATCAATTTGTAGATCATCGCCAATCATCAATGACTCTGCATCTTTAGCGCCTGTTTTTTTTAGGGCATAAGCAAAAATCCTAGCATCCGGTTTTGCGTAACCGCAGCCTTCAGAAGTGATAACGACATCAAAATATTTATCTAAGCCACTATTTGCAATTTTATGATGTTGTACTTCAGGAAATCCATTTGTAATAATATGAAATTTGAAATCCTCTTTTAAGGCATCTAAAGTCTCAATTGCTCCCGGTATGAGATTTTTCTTTTTAGGGGCTTCCTCAATGTAATCGATGTCAAATTTATCAGCTAACTTTTTATCGTGTACACCTAAATGTACAAGTGTTTGCTTAAAACGTAACACACGCAATGTTTCCTTATTTATTAATTTTTTACGGTATCGATCCCACAATAAATCATTGTATCGATTGTAATGTTCAATAAATAAATCGGAATTTGCAATGCCACGACTTTTCAAATCGTAGCGATCAAACAATTCCACCAATGTTTCGTTTGCATTCCGCTCCATATCCCAAAGCGTGCGATCAAGATCAAAAAATAAATGGCGGAAGGATGACATATTTTTGTTTTAAATAGTAACGTACTGTGATAACTTCAATAGTTGTGCGATACCATTTATAACCAGTGACCAAAAAAACACAGAAATAATAAAATATAGTAACACTCCTTTTTTCTTCTTGTAAAAATTAGCAGCAACAATTGAACCTATGGGAATTGAAATAAGTGAGGGTGTAATAAATGCAATACCAATAATTCCAAATCGCATTTTTATTCTAATGATAAACCTGCTACTGCGAGTAAATACTTTTTTCTTTTTACTTTGAATCGATTTTTTTATAAAAAAAGATTTTAGAAGTGCTACTCCATGTTGCCACCAAGCTAAAAATTTTACACCTGCATAATAAAAAAAGAAAACACCAATCCAACCTCCAATGGAGGTAATGAAGGTAGCTTTCCAAAAATTTAAGTGGTAACGTTCTGCCTCAAAAGGTGCCAACACAAATTTCACAGCTGAAATTAAGGTCACTTCCAAAATTTCAAGAAAATAAATAATATCAAATTCGCCCATCATCATTATAACTTAGCGCCATAAGCAAGATCTCCTGCGTCACCCAATCCAGGCACAATAAACGATTGAACAGTTAATTCATCATCGATTGCACAAGTCCAAATGGATGTATTTTCAGGGAGATTTTTTTTAACATAATCAATGCCGAACATACTGGATAAAAGAGAAACAACATGGATGTGTTTTGGTCGCCCATGCCGCAACAAAGCTTGGTATGCTAAAACCATTGAAGTACCCGTTGCAAGCATTGGATCACACAGAATTAATTCTTTACCTTCAATTGAAGGAGAAGCCAAATAATCGACATGTACCTCAAAGGTATTGTCTTTGTGATGTTTCCTGTAAGCAGATACAAATGCATTATCAGCCTTATCAAATGTGCTTAACATGCCGTGGTGTAAAGGCAAACCTGCGCGAAGAATTGTTGCAATAACGGGTTGCTCTTTCAACACGGGCACAATTGCTATACCTAGGGGTGTAGTAACCTCAGTCGAAATGTATTCAAATTTCTTACTGATTTCGTAACCCATTAATGCACCTATCCGCTCTATATTTAAACGAAAACGCATACTGTCTTTTTGAACTTGCACATCGCGTAATTCAGACATGTACATATTTAAGACTGAATTCTGAGTACTTAAATCAATAATCATAAATTATTTTAGGATTTATTTCAGCGTTTATACCAACGAATAAACCAAGGTAACTTGTTAATTCGTGCTTGTAAATATACGCATTCTTTTGCGCCAAAACCTTTATAGAATCTGGAGAGCTTAGGATCATTACTCCCTTCAAAATCAAGAACAAGATTTTTATTTGAATTAGCAGCAATGAACCGATCAATTAAAAAAAACATGGCGCCCATCGTTTTTCCGAGCTCGGACAATCCAGAAAACAGGAAAATTACTTTACTGTTGGAATCTATAAAAAAAGCACCTGCTATAAGCTCTCCATTGGCATCCAAAACACCTCGCGTATGCAATCGACCCCGAGCATCCAATGCCTGCAAAAGTCGGCGAAGCACATCGTACTCCTGCTCCTTTAAGTTTTTTACATCAGCTCCTCTACCCTTTCGAAATAAAGTAATGATTGCTTCTCGGGATGGATTTTCAACAAAATCCAAATTATTCTGTTCTGACTTTTTAACGTTTCGTTTTGTGTTATCGGTATAGGCCATTCGCGATGCTTCATAAGACCCAATCAAATCTAACTCGTGCGTCAAATTTGAAATAAAATTAAATTCAGTTCCGGAAACATTATTAAAAGTATTCAGATTAATTTCAGCATATTTAAATTCCTTAGGAATTGCTTTCAAAAAATCTATAACAGCTTCTGCAGTTAATTTATCAACAGAAAAAACACCCAATTGCTGAACAAAATATGGTGGGTACAAATAACGCAGTCCCATTTTTTTTCCTGTTGATAAAGGCATCACAATTTTGTAATCACCCTCAATCAAAGCCTCCCAACTAGGACAAACAATATCTAAATACCAAGAATACGCATAAATAATTCCATTAAACGATTTTCGGATACACTCATCCCATCGCTCGCGATCAATTTCATGTGCTCGATGGTGTTTAATCATTTCGAACAGGCCTCCTCAATAATATCTTCATAAACCTTTTTCCATCCCTTCCATTGCTTTTCATCGCTCAACGTTTCATTGTGCCAAAGAGTTGAAAAAACACCATTTACTTTTTTAATTTCAACAATCAAATTTTTTACTTTATCAAAAGCTTCATCCGGAGTAAGTCGCATGTATAAATTCAAAGTAGCATCCATGGCAGCAAATGGATGAATTCGTAATGTGGTTTCTCGTTCAAGATCAAGGTCATAAAAATTAAATGGACAGCATATTCCTGCACGAAATCCCACCTCATTAGCAAAACCCATAGAATAATCGGCAGTAATATCGCGCGCTAAAAGATTTCTATAAGTAGAAGGGAATTTCAACATCAGAAAATGTTGTCGACTCTGAAAAATATCCCTGTGCACAATATTTTTCAATCGCCCTATTTCTACCTGCAGTTTTAAGGGATCCTTGTTCGAGCCAAAGGATGGATGAACGCCTACCTCAGCATAATCAGAAAGATGACAAATTAATTGACGAAAATTGTGATTTTGAGAAGAAATATTTTTGTCATTTAAACCATAATCGCCAAGAAGAAAAAAATAAATCGGTTTCAAGGAATATTTTTTCTGTAATGCAAGCTGATAAGCATAGGTATCGTACGGATCATTTCGTAATCCTAGCAGAACACGTGTTCGCATTCGTACGTCCTCCAAATCAAATTTTAAAATTGCTTTGGCATAACCACCAACAGTACGCATAAATCCCTTTTCACGATATGCATATGCATTATCAATATCAATTGTTGGCTGAAAACGAAAGTTTTTAATCGGAAATACTAAAGCAGGATATTTTTCTACAAGTTTTTTTCGAATTAATTCCGCCCATTGGTTAACGACGGGCTTAGACAAAAAATTATGTTGGTAAGCCAAACTGTTATGCGCATCAAATCGATCGTTTGAATCTCGAATGTGTGGAAGGTATTCTTCATACCTACTCACTAAATAAAATCCACAGCAAAATGGATCAAACGGAAGTGCAGAGTTTTTACCTGTTGCATAAAACACTTCATTACCTTCCCAAGTAAAAACTGAAATATTTTGTTCTACAATTCCTGTTTCAAAAACCAATGAACGAGCGTAAAAAAATAATTCATCAGCGATTGGCTCTTCCCCATAACTCACTTTAGGTCCAGTGGCTGCGGCAAAATCATTAATACGATCCGTCATCACTAAATCAAGACCTAACAACTCACGAAAAAACAATCGGAACATATAACTATTCCTATTCGTTAGTTTATGTGTGTAAACTAAAACTGAATTCATATTTTGGAAAGATCGCTAATTATTTTTGAACAGATGAATTCGGCAGCATGTCCATCACCAAAAATTGTTGGGAAATTTAGTTTTTTTGTAAGCAAGGATCGAACAGCTTCTATAATTTTACTTGCATCCGCATCGCACAAGATAGCTGCACCAACTCCAACCAATTCGACCCACTCCGTCTCTGGACGTAAAATAACGCATGGCTTTTTAAAGAAATACGCCTCTTTCTGAACGCCACCGGAGTCGGTGATTACTAATTTTGCGTTTTTCTCAAGAACGATCATATCTAAAAAAGATACGGGTGGTATAATTCGAATCAAAGGGCAGGAAGCAATTTGATTTTGCAAATCTGGTAATTGTGCAATTTGTTTTGCTGTGCGTGGATGAAGTGGAATGATGACAGGTAAATTATGTTCAACTGTAATATTTTCCAAAGCACTGAAAATTGACGTTAATCGATCAGGTGAATCAGCATTAAAATCACGATGAATGGTTGCTAAAAAATAAGTATTGCTAACTAATTTTTCTAATTGAAGAATGTCAGATTTTTTTTCTGCAATTGATGCAAAAAACAAACTATTATCAAACATGACATCGCCACAATGAAATGCTCTTGCGTTTTTCAATAAATTCTCTTTGACCAAATTATCATACCCAACTTTTGTTGGAGAAAAAAGTAAACTAGAAACTTGGTCACAATAAATTCTGTTAATTTCTTCGGGCATTTTCATGTTGAAAGAACGCAAACCTGCTTCAATGTGTATCACAGGAATTTTTAAATTAAACCCTGCCTCTGCTCCTGCCTTAGTAGAATTGGTATCACCGTATAAAACAATTGCTGATGGCTTTTCCTTACTTAACAAGCGCTCCAAAGCGGAAATCATTAACGCAATTTGCTCTTCTCTTGAGCCCGTGTTAATATTTAGATTATAATTGGGTGACGGAATTTCCAATTCATCAAAAAATACTTGCGACATGTTTTCATCGTAGTGCTGGCCAGTGTGAACAATACGTTCATTAATAAATTCAGCAAATTTTGTATTAATGGCACGACTTAAAGCTGCTGCCTTAATAATTTGAGGACGTGCACCAATTATTGTAAGAATATTTATCATAGTTTATAGAACGGACTATAACAATCCTTCGTCTGCAAAGCTAAAGTATGTATTCGCTCCCACAATAATATGATCTAAAATTACAAGGTCAAGCAAATTTGCGCCTTCTTTAAGTCGCTTAGTAAGGCGACGGTCCTCTTCACTTGGTTTAACTAGTCCAGATGGATGATTATGGCCTAATAGTATACCAGTTGCCACATTTGAAAGCGCAATCTTAAACACAACTTTAGGATCTACAATTGTAGAACTCAGGCCTCCACGGCTTACCTGAACCTTCTTAATAACAACATTAGAGCGATTTAGTAGCAACATCCAAAATTCTTCTTGTTGTAAATCATCCAATTCAGAACGAAAAAGACAATAAGCATCGTTGCTCGACTTGATTCTCATTGAATCAGAATCAATAATAGAAGATGATCTTCGACGTCCTAACTCCAATGCAGCAATAATACTCAAGGCCTTAGCTTCGCCCATTCCAGAAAACTCCTTTAATTCATTAATTCCCAAACGAGCTAAACTTTCAAGTTTATTATCTATAGTGTTTAGAATTCTCTTTGAGAGCTCTACAGCCGACTCGCTTCTACTCCCTGAGCCAATCAGAATGGCAATTAATTCTGCATCAGATAATGCCGATCTTCCTTTATTAACTAATTTTTCTCTTGGCCGATCGCCTTCAGCCCAGGACTTTATAGATAATTTAAGAGGTGCATACATTTGAAAATTGGATGAAAGGGTAAAAAAAAACACTGCCTTTTGGAGCAGTGTTGAGTAATAAGATTTGAAACAAAACTATTTCCCTATTTTAGAAATACTTTTAGTTAGTTTAGACTTAATGTTAGAAGCTTTATTCTTATGAATAACATTTTTCTTTGCAAGTTTATCAAGCATTGAAATAACCTTTGGAAGTGCAGCTGCAGCAACCTTTGGGTCCTTTTCCTCACGAATTTTCTTAAGAATTGTGCGGGTCGTTTTCGCCTGGTAACGGTTCGTAATACGTTTTGCATCGTTTGAACGAATACGTTTCAGTGAAGATTTATGATTTGCCATCGTTGTATTGTTTATTTTTGAGGGTGCAAATATAGTGCTTTTTCTTAAAAATCAAACATCAATCAATAAATGGCGCAATCTATCGACATCTATAAATTTTTAGAACTGTCAAAAAATGCGCCTATTTTGGACGTTCGATCCCCTATTGAATTCGAATTGGGCCATATTCCTTCGGCATGTAATATGCCATTATTTACAAATGAAGAGCGCGCTGCTATAGGTGTCATTTATAAGCAGAAAGGGAAAGACCTTGCTATGGCAAAAGGATATGAATATGTTGAGCCAAAATTATCAGATTTTGTATTACAAGCTCAAAAATTGGCTGTTGATGGGAAGATTTTGGTTCATTGTTGGAGAGGAGGATTAAGAAGCTCTTCCATGGCCGAATTATTTGAAAAAGCGGGACTAGAGGCGATGTTGTTAACAGGTGGCTATAAGGTATTCCGACACCATGTGCTGGAAAGCTTTTCACATAATTATGATTTTCGTGTCATTGGTGGTGAAACAGGCTCGGGAAAAACAGAAATTCTCAATTGCTTAAGAAAAAAAGGCGAACAGGTTCTAGACTTCGAAGAAATAGCAAACCACAGAGGTTCATCTTTTGGCGCTTTGGGACAATTGCCTCAGCCCACAACAGAACAATTTGAAAATATTATTTTTGATCAGCTACAAAAATTTGATTCCTCAAAAAGAATTTGGGTAGAAGACGAATCGCAAAGTATTGGGCGCGTTTTTATTCCAAAATCTCTTTTTCAATTAAAAGTAAATGCAACATGTTACCGTTTGCAAATTCCATTAGAAATTCGTGTCAATCGATTGGTTAAAGACTATGGACATTTTCCAAAAGAATTTTTATTGGCCGCAGTTTTACGAATTCAAAAGCGACTCGGTGGACTCGCCACGCAGCAAGCAATTGAAGCTTTAGAAAACAATAACCTTGCTGAAATTGTTAGGATAACTTTATTTTACTACGATAAAGCATATGATTATCCTCAAAATCAAAGAAATTATAAAGGTGTTATTTTTATACCATGTGAGGATGGAGACAATGAAAAAAATACAAATTTAATTTTAGAAATAGCAAAAAATAATTTCGAAATACTATAACTATACATCCTAAATTATCAAATTCGATTATGACAGAAATTAAACTCACACAATTCTCGCATGGAGCTGGATGTGGTTGCAAAATTGCGCCTGCAGTCCTTGATTCTATTTTACAAAGTTCAAAAATCAATATCGAAAATGATCCACGTTTATTAGTTGGTCATGATAAAAAAGATGATGCCGCTGTTTTTGACATTGGAAATGGACGAGCCATTATTTCAACGACAGATTTTTTTATGCCCATTGTTGATGACGCCTTCGATTTTGGAAGAATTGCATCTGTAAATGCAATCAGCGATGTGTACGCTATGGGAGGAACTCCAATGATGGCCGTTGCTATTTTAGGATGGCCAATCAATAAAATTCCTGCTGAATTAGCTGGAAAAGTATTGGAAGGTGCAAGAAGAATATGTGCTGATGCAGGAATACCATTAGCAGGTGGACATAGCATCGATAATGAAGAACCACTATTTGGTTTAGCTGTAACTGGCGAAATACTGATAAGCAATTTGAAACAAAATTCAACAGCGACAGAAGGCTGTTCGCTTTTTCTAACAAAACCAATTGGCGTTGGCATTTTTACCACAGCGCAAAAAAGGGGAATTGTCAAGCCCGAAGATTTTGATCAAGCATTACAAACTATGCTGACATTAAATAAACCAGGAGAAACTTTCGGGAAATTATCATATGTAAAAGCGATGACAGATGTAACAGGATTCGGTTTGCTCGGTCACCTTGGTGAAATGGTGGATGGAAGTAATCTATCAGCAGAGATTGAATTCTCAAAAGTTCCAAAACTTACAAATATTGATTTTTACATTTCTCAAGGTAGCATGCCTGGAGGAACAAAACGGAATTGGGAATCGTACGGAAATGGTATTGAAGGTGTCGATGATTACAAGAGATCCATTCTTTGCGACCCGCAAACCAGCGGAGGATTATTAGTGGCAGTAGAACAAGGAAACGAAAATGAATTTATTAGCGTTGCTGAATCTATTGGATTGCAATTAGAATGCTTTGGTAAACTAGTTAAACGAGGTGATGCAAGAATATTAGTTCGATAAAAAATGAATTAAAGTAATTTTGGTTTACTAATCACTTTAGGAGTTTCTATTGTCTTCGAAGTATTTTTGGGTGTAATCGTTCTCGTTGGAGTCGTTTTAGGTGTGTTGGTTTTGGTTGGAGTCGTTTTAGTTGATTTGGTTTTGGGTGCGGGCTTTTGAACCGGTGCAGCATAAGTAACTGTAAGCACTTGTGTTGCAATTCCACTCGAATTTTGTGCACGAACTTCAATAGTATTTCCCCCCACAGTTAAATTGGCATTAAACGTAAGTAAATGTGTTGAATTGTTGTAAGCAAAATTAGAAAGCAATGCACCATTCACACGAACTCTAATTTCGTTTGAAGCATTAATACCATTTACAGTCATGCTTACAGGTAAAGTCTGATTACTGGATGCAGAAGTTGCAGCAGCTGGACTTATCAAAATAATTATAACCGGACTTATAGTAGCTTGGTTATTATTAATAATATCAGGAGTAACAGGAGCGGGATTTGAACTTGGTATTGTTGCTACATAATTAATTGTAGTATTATCACTTGCAGTACCGGCAGAATTTGTAGCAGTTACATTATAATAATTAGATCCAATGAGAAGATTTGCAGTAAAGGTCACCGCATGCGTTGATAAATTAAATGTGAATGGAACGTTGGTTCCTGCCAATGTTTTGACTGTAATCTGATTCGCCAAAGTGACATTCATCACTTCTGCAACCACAACAAAAGTAGATGTTGTGCTTATATGAGGATTAGCGGATGGTGTAAGAATAGTTACCGTTGGACGAACTTCAGCAGGAGGTGCTTGGATGGACTTTAAAATAAGTGCACAAGATTTAGTGTTGCTCCCTACAGCATTTGTTCCTGTAATGGTGAATGGATTCGAACCTGGCAGTAATGTAACATCAAACTTGACTGAAGAATTTAAACCATTGTTCAAAAAAGTAAATTGTGTAATGGGTTGGTTATTGAATACAATAGACACTTGGTTAGCTGTAGTAACATTGGTAATATTTGCATGAATTGAATTGACAACAGTTTTTACAGAATATGGACATGATACTGGACTTGTAATGGTGACGACAGGAGGCAAAGGAGCAACAACCGGATTATAAATTAGTGTCACATTATCCGAAGCACTACCAAAATTATTCGACCCAATTACTTCATACAAATTACTTCCAACAGAAAGACTTGCAGGAACTGTTACTATATGAGAATTTGGATCAAATGAAAAATTGGATACTGAAATCCCATTTCTACGCACCTGCACATTCGCTACTGTTGTAACATTCAATACGGTTGCAACTACAGACAGTGTCGGTACTAAAGATGTAAATGGATTTGCGGCAGGGTTGGTAATTGTTACCTGTGGCGGTAATGAAGAAGTGGGATTAACAGAAGGAGCTCCATAATTAATTGTTTGTATATCATTAGCACTTCCAAATTGATTGGCAGCCGTAACTTGATAAACATTGGTGCCATTTTGAAAATTAGCAGTGAGCACCATTGTATTTGTACTTGCATTGAAACTAAAATTTGAATTCGCTTGATTATTTACAAGCAAACTAATTTGGTTGGAAGCTGTAATATTCAAAACTTGTATAACAAGCTGTTGAGATGGAACAGTTGCAGTATATGGATTGACACTTGGAACTTGAAAACTAACACTTGGTGGTGGACCAGTTGTTTGATTATAATTAGCTGGATAAGTTGTTTCTGGTACAGTTGTATTCGTAATTGTATTTATAGGAGGAGGTGTGGGATTATTATTTGGAAAATTGTTAGGATTTGGGGGACGTGGTGTATTTGCTGTGGTTGAATTATCAGTAGTAGAATTGCTACCAAAAGTCCAACGAATAAATACCCCGTCGTAGTGATACAAATCGTTTGAACCAGTTGACAAACTATTGGATAAATGATTTGAACCATCAATAAAATCATTAAGTGCCCAAGTTGTTCGATGTTCAAAACCAACTGCAAATGAATTGGCAAATTCATATCCCATGCCAAAACCAAGCGAAGGCATAAATCCCCACTGACCTGAAGAAACACTACCGTGTGCTACTGTTTCATAATTTCCATTATTCCAAATTGTTTCCAACTCAGCTTGAACTATATCATCATTTCCTGATGTGCTTATAGTTGAATAATCATACTTATTATCATAAGCATCTAATTGGTTGGTCATTGTTCGCCAATGTGTAAAACCAAGTCCACCAAAACCGTAAAGAAGAATACCTCGCTTTCGAAGTCCATTACAACCAACAATAAACTCACCAGCAAATTCATCAAAACGAAATTTATAATTGCTAAAAACATAACCATCATTAGTAGCTGTTGGCGTATGGTAATTAGTAGCGCCAGCACTTAAAACGGGATCTGCATCCAGCCCATAAAGTCGATGATAATTATAACCATAACTTCTACCATCAAGAAAACGGAAACGCCATCCATAATAAAGTGGTCCTTTTTTATCGAGCTTAGAATACCTTGACAATGTGATTCCCCAACCAATACCAGCTTGAGGTTTCATATCACTAGTTTGCCAAGTTCCACCAAAATCAAGTCCTACCCATAACGGGCGACTTGAAGCAGCAGTGTTCTTTGCAGGTGCTTGCGCATTCAAGCTGTTTAGTAAAGTAAAAATAGATAGGAATGTAAAAAATCTTTTCATAATAAAATTTAAAATGCTTTTCCTGCAATTTACATTAATCGTGCCGAAAAAAATTACATGCAAAATTACATACAAAACATCTGAAATTCAACAATTTAATAGAAGAAAGAAAACGAATCATTACCTTCGTATAGAAAACCAAAGTGACAAAATCCTCCTCACATAAAAATAATTTATCAGACCTAGAGCTAGTCAATTGCTTTAAAGAGACTGGTGAAAAAAGCTGTGTAGGGGAACTTTTTATTCGCTATAAGCATTTGGTATATGGAGTTTGTATGAAATACCTTGCTGACGAAGATGAAAGTCAAGACGTACAAATGCAAGTTTTTGAAAAACTTCTTAATGATTTACATCGACATGATATTATTCAATTTAAGTCTTGGTTGTACACCGTTTCAAAAAACGAGTGCTTGATGTTTATCAGAAGCAGAAAAAATAAAAGAGCCAAGGAGGTGGAAATGCATAAAGATTTAAGTGTAAGTATGGAATCCGACTTATCGATGCATCAACAAGGTATAACTGAAACAGAATATCAACTAAGAGCAATGGAAAATAAGCTGGAAGAACTTGACGAAAAACAACGTCGCTGCCTTGAACTGTTCTACCTTGAATTGAAATGTTATAAAGAAGTTGAAGCACTAACAGGCTTTTCTTTAAACGAAGTAAAAAGCTACATTCAAAATGGAAAACGCAATTTAAAAATACTAATGATGAACAGAAAAAATGTCTGAAAAAGATAAATACAATATAGACCCTGAAGACAAGTGTTTGTCTGCATCTCAAATTTTCGATTACATCGATATAAAATTGAATGCTTCAGCTATGCACGCTATTGAAAAACACATGCTGGACTGTGAAATGTGTAGCGATGCAATGGAAGGCCTAGCGAAGCTAAAAGACCGCAGTAAAGTTTCGGCCTTCAACACGAGCTCAATTTTAAATGAAACGGAAGCAAATGCCTCACGAAAAATAATTTCTATTAATCATAAAATAAAATATTATTCAGTCGCTGCAGGTCTTGTGCTTATTATCGTCTTAGGTTTTTTAATTAATAAATTACAAAATCAAAACGAAAGTGGGAGTTCTAAAATAGCGTTAAATACTAATAAGAACGATGTTCGTAAACCAACAATTGATCCATTAATTAAAACTGATTCGCAAATAGCAGATGCAGAATTGAAACCTGTTACTTCCGATACTAAAGATAAAATAACTAAACAAATTGAAACATATACACCAGGAAGATTAGAAAACAATATAGAGCAAGCAATTACAATAGTTGATGAATCAACAGTAGCCATTGAAGAAACTGCACCGGAAGAAGGAGCAACTTTGAATGAAGACGCAAACAACGAAAAATTGGCGAATAAAATAGAAAGCAAAAGTACACCATCAACTAGGAATAGTCCAGCTGCGATCGCAAGCGAAAAAATAAAGAAAGAAGAAAATAATACAAATGATACAGAATTTAAATCAACTTTAGCGATATTAACTGACAGTGTTAAAAATGACACTGGAAAATTATTCCCATTAAAACCATCAGAAAAAGAACTTGATTTATGTTATGAAAATGGTTTTAAAATACTCAGTAAAGGAGACGCTATCGCTTCGTTAGATTTTTTTGACGAAGTATTAAAGTATCCAAAGCATCGTTATTACCAAGATGCGGAATGGCAAAAATCAAGAGCACTTATACAACTCAATCGAAAAAAGGAAGCAAAAATGATGCTTCAAAAAATAATAACTAATGGTGGAAATTATAAATCTCTAGCGGAACAAGAATTACAAAAAATACAGTAGGCAAAGTCATTTAGAAAACAAAAAAATAAGAAGACAATAAATTACGTACTAATAAATTTCATAAACGCGTAACAAAGCTTAAATTTGGCGTATGAACGAAGCAGGAAAAGTAATTTGTAAATTAGAATTGGGAATAGGAACTATTTCCTTTTACCACCCACATAGCAATTCATTACCCGGCGATCTTTTAAGAAAACTAGCAGAAGCAATCACAAACTTTGGCAATAACCCAGCTGTAAAAGTGATTGTACTGCGTTCTGAAGGTGAGCAAACATTTTGCGCAGGGGCCTCCTTTGACGAATTAATTAGTTTAAAAGATTTTGAAACTGGAAAGAAATTCTTTTCTGGATTTGCACATGTGATAAACGCAATTCGAATGGCTCCTAAATTTGTTATTGCTCGAGTGCAAGGGAAAGCCGTTGGTGGCGGTGTTGGCGTTGCTTGTGCGGCCGATTATACCATAGCGATGGATACAGCAGCTGTCAAACTTTCAGAACTGGCTGTAGGAATTGGTCCATTTGTAGTTGGTCCTGCAGTAGAAAGAAAAATTGGGAAGGCTGCTTTTACAAGTCTAGCAATTAATGCCACAACTTGGCGAGATGCAAATTGGGCGAAAAACGTTGGAATGTATGCCGATGTACATGCGACGATTGCAAATTTAGATGAAGCCGTAAATTCCTTAGCCCAAAAGCTCGCAGCCAGTAATCCAGATGCAATGGCTGAACTAAAAAAAGTTGCTTGGAAAGGAACTGAAAACTGGGATACTCTTTTAATAGAACGTGCAGGAATTAGTGGCCAATTAGTTCTTTCAGAATTTACGATTAATGCCATTCAACAATTTAAAAAGAAATCCTAAATACTGAATGCGGTCATTTAAAACTAGCAATTCATTTCATTCAATACACGAATCATTTCCTTGGCCTGTTGCTCCCTACTAAATTTAGCAACAACTTCAGCATTGTCAAGCACTGAAATCGGGTTATCCTTCCAATCAGCAATTTTCTGCAGAAGAAATAAATAAATTCCATTCCCATCTTCATACTTAAAAGTGGTACCTGAATTACAATTTTCAACAATCATACTTGCGTCACCATCAACAGGACCAATTCCTAAAATAGGTTTTTGTGCTGCTAAATATTCAAATAATTTACCTGTTAAAATACCTTTATTTCCAGGAGCATCAGGAATAATAAGTAATAATAAATCGGCAGCTTTCATTTGAGCAATGGCATCGTGGTGGCTTACATGCGATTTAAAACGAACACTTTCAGGCGCTGTCATTTCAAGTGATTCTCTAATGCCAACAGGCAAACTTCCTGTGATATGCAATCGTAATGGTTGTTGTTCAGCAATCAGTTTTCTAATTGCAAAAAGAAATCCTTCTAACCTATAATCGCTTGTTAGCGTTCCTGTATACGAAATAACAAATTCAATTTCTTTTTGTTCTGAAATAACTTTATCAAAATCGTCAGCATCAAATCCATTTGGGATAATGTGAAATTTTGAACCGTTAAGCAAAGTCGATTTTGTAAGTAGATTTTTTCTGATGTCGTTACTAACTACCACTACCCCATCTGCATTCTCTAATACATCTCGCTCCATCTTCGCATCTCTCTTTTTAGAAAATGAACTGAGGTACAATTTATCGTAATAATAAATCCCAGTCCAGGGATCACGCAAATCGGCAAGCCATGGGAGTTTATATTTCTTTTTAAGTTTTAATCCAACGAGTTGTGTAGAATGAGGTGGACTAGTAGTAATTACCGCATCTATGTTTTCTGTTTCAATAAGTTTACAAGCAGCTCTGAATGCAAATTTATTCCATCCTACTCTAGCGTCGGGCAAAAAAAGATTTCCACGGATAAATCTGGTAACCTTCTGAAATAAATTAAGTTGCTTTTCATCATTGGCGAAACCACCGAAAGGAATTTGTTTTTGAAGCGTAATTGCCTTATAAATTCCATAAGGTTCAAGGGTTGAAGTTCTACTAATTTTGATTGAAGGATCCAAATCATCATTCAAAGTAGGATCAAGCAATGCATAAGAGGCCTTTGCAGGATTTACAGTAAGAATATAAGGAGTAATTCCCTGCTTCAAAAAGTACTTACTGAGTTTAACCCAGCGCTGTACTCCAGCTCCCCCGCTTGGAGGCCAATAATATGTAATTATCAGTACTCGCTTCATGCAGCCATTTTCGTGGATTCTTTTTTTCTTATAACATCCATATAAATTCCACCACCTAAAAATAAGAAAAGTAAAATAGATCCTGCTAGCGCAATTTTTTCGCCCGTGCCATAAAACGTACCGTCAAACTTAAATTCAATTTTATGGTTTCCAGCCGGAACTTTCATTCCACGCAGTACATAGTCCGTTCTGAAATGTGGTGTAAGCTTTCCATCAACATAAGCATTCCAACCTTTTTCGTAATACATTTCTGAAAAAATAACAATCTGTTCACTTGGAGCACTGTATTGATATTTCAAATTATTAGGCAAGCAAGAAAGAATTTTTATTGAAGCTCCTGCTGTTCCTTTGGAATTAAATGCTCCTATCAGTGAATGAAATCGTTCATCCACAACTGCAGTTTCCTTTGGATTAAAATTTTTCACTGCATTAATTTCAGCATCTGCATTCTTAACAAATTTAATACTGGGAACAAACCAAGCACTTCCACAAGCATGAGTATTTGTATAAACATAAGGTCCCTGCGGTTGTCTTTTTTCATTATAAGTATAAAACATAAAATATTTTGTGTTGAGCATATTTACAATACTTTCAGTCGCAAGAATTGAATCTGCAAAAGGAGTTTGTAATGCATAACTAATGGTATCAATATCTGCACTTAGGCGTTGTTCGTATAGTTCCTGAATGCGCTTTAGTTTAGCACCGTGATATCCTCCTAATGATTTATGCCAATAAGAAGTTGATCCGTCAGACCATATATCCATTGTCAGATTTGCAACACGGTAATTCACTGAATCGGCACCTTGGTTTATTTTATCATTCAAAATAAAAGCATCTGCCTCAGACTTAGGAAAACGCGTTTCATTTTTTTTCACTTTCTCATATTTTGTTACTTTTTCACTTCTGTCATATAAATAACGCTTACCTACGCCAAACATATCAAAAAGTAATAATAAAGTAAGCGCAGCTGCTAGCGGCATAATTCCGAATGGTTTACGGATATAAAAATAAAGTAGCACAGCAGTTATTAAAATAAAAAGGAATGTTCGTGTCGCATCTGAACTTACAATTGCAGTTCTAGCAATTTCTAAATTTGCAACCGCTTCATCTGCAAGCTGTGCACTTTGCCCTTGATTCTGAACCAAATCAGCTTTTAATTTTGTCATTTCATTATCAGAAACAGTCGTTACAAAGGAAGTTGGTGAAAGTAAAACCAACAATGCTAAGCCACCCGTCATTGCAAAACTGATGTAAAAATATTTCATCTTCGCTTTCAATACCTGCGAATTTTTTACAATTTCATTAATCGCAAGCATCGCCACAATCGGCATTGTAAATTCAGCAATCACTAAGGTCATCGAAACAGCTCTGAATTTATTATACCCCGGAATATAATTTAGGAAAAATTCTGTGAAACCAGGAAAATTTTTTCCCCAAGCCAATAAGATTGAAAGAACAGTAGCGGCGAACAACCACCATTTTATTTTGTCTTTGACAATAAACATTCCAAGAATAAATAGAAAACAAATAATTGCTCCTACATATACAGGTCCGCTAGTTGATCCTTGTGAACCGAAATATGCTCCAAAATTTCCTCCAACATATTGTTTGAAATTATCATCCACATCAGCCAATGCTTTCTCGTCATACGTTGAAATTGCCTCGGATGCACCACCATTAAAATCGGGAATCAAAAGTGTAAATGTCTCTGCTTGTCCATAACTGTATTGAGTGACATAATCAATTGGCAAACCCGATGTTTTTACATGCTGTATGGAATCAATTGTAATTTCAGATTTTCCACGAATAGATGCTTTCCCATATTCGTTCGTGAGATAAAGATTAGAAAGATTCGGTAGTACAGCAAGAAAAACTGCTACAGATAAAATCCCACTTGATTTTAAAAGATAATTTATTTTTTTTTCTTGCACAAGGCGAATCGCTTCTCCAATTCCTACAAGTAAAATAACAATCAAAAGATAATAAGTAATCTGCAAATGATTAGCATTAAGCTCAACAGCAAGTGAGAGTGCAGTTACAGCACCACCAAGCCACAATCTCCCCCTAAGTGTAATGAGAAAACCCATTAAAACGGGAGCCATATAGGAAATCGCAAGTATCTGCGTATTGTGTCCAGCCCCAATTACAATTATAAAAAAAGATGAAAAACCAAATGCAATTGCACCACCAATGCAAAGCCAGGAATCTATTTTAAAAGTAAGTAACAGAAAGTAAAATCCAATCATGCACAATAAAATAGCCGTGGCTGGAAAAGGAAATATTTTGATGAAAAATTTCTGAATGTAGCTCACAAGATTCGATGGATATTCGATTGAAATCTGAAAAGCAGGCATTCCGCCAAACATGCTATTCGTCCAAAGTGCTTCTTCTCCTGATACGTCACGGAAATCTTTTATTTCCTTTGACATACCCAAATACATTGTCACATCATGTTGTTTAACACGTTTACCATCAAATAATGGAGAAAAAAAGATGGCTGTGATAATTACGAAAATGACAATCGCAGAGCAGTGAGGGATGTAACGCTTATAGTCCATAAATTATTTTTTTTCTAGTATACAAAGTTATCAAAACCCCTGAAAGCATAAAACCATTAAGAAAAATGAAAAAGTAAGTGTCTAAATATGAGTTAGCTATTTCAAATCCTCAAAATCCACATATTCGCCTTCTGTAGGTGGAATTTTTGCTGTTGGAACTGCTTTTGTATCAATTTTAACCTCTCCAACCTCTTGCTTTGGCTTGGAGTAATAATTATTGTTCGTCTGCTGATAATTTTGAGATGTAGTTTTACTTCCGGAAAAAGAACTGAAAATTCTCCAGATAACCCAAATTGCGAGGATGGTGAAGAAGAATTCCTGCATACTGCAAAGGTAATTAGTAAAAATGAATTGGAGAATTAGCGAATTGGTGAATTTGAAGAATGAATTAGTGAATGGCTATTTATTCATAAAGCGGCAATCACAGATTCACGAAATCGCCAATTCGCTAACTCACCCTATCTTTACACTATGAAAGTTACCATTACAATTAAGGAAGTAAATCCCACATTTGACCAAGATTTGGCCGACAAGGAGAATGACGGGCAGGAAAGTGAATATAATATTCGTTACAATTGGGAGGACGAATTTGAATTAAAGAATGATATTAAAGAATTCAAGATTCGTAACAACGAAATTTATATATTGGAAGGAATGAAAGGAGAAATTAAATTTTCACACAATATCCCTTCCATGACAATCATAGAATGCATTGAAGAAAATGGCAACATTACACAATTCGCTGCATCAAGAAAATTAATTAAAGACACAAAGAAGAATGTGGATAAAAATGGTGCTATTCGCTTTTACATATTCCTAAAAGGTGGCCACGAACAAATTAATCCGATTCCTGGAATTTACATTAGCAAAAAGGATTTCCCAAATGAACTTCCACTACCAGAAGAAGATGATATTACAAGTGATGAGGAAGAATAATAATTTTACTTTTATTATGCTCTAGGAATCTGTTTCAACTGCAACTTCAATTTATCAACCTCCGTCTTATTTTTTTCAACTTGAGCTTGATATCCTGCCACTAAACTTTGTGCTCCCTTAGATTTACTAAACATCATTAAATTATTTTCTATTGAACTAATCTCAGCTTGAAATTTCTTAATACGCTCCTGAATAGCTGAACGCTCGCGAATAATTTGATCTCGTCCTTTATCCGATTGTTGCAATTGGTCATATTTTATTCGCTGCAACGTATTTTCATCTCCACCTTTATCTTTCAATTGAACAAATAATAACTCTTGAACTTTTTTCCAATCGTTTTCTAAGCGTTCAAAATCATTTCGAGGTGCAGGTTTCAGTTCCATCCAACGCTTCTGTAATTCAGCCAATGCTAAACGTGCGCTGGACAAATCTTCTCCTAAGTTCGCATTGCTTGCCTCCAAAATAAGTGCCTCACGAGCAATTACATTTTCCTTCAACAAAGCGTCTGCTACTGCAAACTGTTTGTTTCTATTATCAAAAAAAGCATCAGCGGCTGCTTTAAAACGAAACCAAATTTTATCAGAAACTTTTCTAGAAACAGGTCCAATTTTTTTCCAATCATCCTGCATCCTTTTAAATTGTATTGCAGTATTCTTCCAATCTACATTTTCCTTTAAGCTTTCAGCTTTTTCACACAACGCAATTTTAGCTACTAAATTTTCCTTGAAATCTTCTCGTTGTTTTGAATAGTAAGATTCACGGTTGCGAAAAAAATTCTGACGCGCATCTTTGAATCGTTTCCATGTTTTTTCTTCATCTTCCTTTGGCACATGACCTATTTTTCGCCAATCGACAAACAAAACTTCTACTGCGTTATTTGCATCTTGCCAATTTTTATGTGAATCAAAAATTTGTTCAGCACTCAATTCCATTTTTTCACAAAGGGCAACTTTACTAGCTAAATTTTCAACTTGCTTTAACTTATTATCCGCCAACATAGCTTGCTTTCGAACATACGTTTTGTCAGCTGCTAACTTGAATTTATCGAAAAGTTGGTCGTTGAGTTCTTTTGAAGCTGATCCTATTTCACGCCATTGCTCTTGGAACTGATTCAGTTGATCCAATGCACGACGCACAGAAGGCTCGCCTGTCAACGCCTCTGCTTTAGCAATTAATTCAATTTTCAATTCCTGATTCTTTTTGAAATCGAGTTCCCTCAATTCCTTAGAAATCTTTACAACATCAAAAAATCGATCAAGATGATGCTGCCAAACTTTACGTAATTCTTCGACATTGCCTTGGGGTACAAGTCCTATTTTACGATAACGCAATTGGAGGTCCTGCAACTTCTCAAAGGCCTTATTCATACTTTCGCTCGACTCAGCAAGCGCTTTCAGCTCATCAACCAAGGCCATTTTATTGGCAAAATTCTTACGCTGATCTGCATCACGTGAACGACGCAATTCAGTTCTTTTCTGATTGTATTTTTTTAAATAATCCTCAAATTTATCTGAAACAAAATCAGCTGCTGGCTCAAATTTATCATCATCAGACTCTTTATGTTCCTCCCAAACCCTACGCTTTGCCTCCAACTCTTCGCGAACAAGCTCTCTAAAGGTATCTTTAAGCTTTTGAATTTTCGATTTTACTTGATCTAGATCTACACTGGAAACAGCTTCCTCCATCCGATTCAGCAACTCTTCCTTGCTCAAACTAGAAAAATCTTCTAGGGCATGCAATGCATCTGGTTCGTTTTCTTGCTCTAAATCTTCATGCTGATTTTTAATAGCTGAAATATCAACCGTTTCATTAAAAGATTCAGTTGATTCAATCTTCTGTTCGTTTACTTTATTATCCATGTGACAAGAATGAAAAACCTTGTCTTTGCGACAAGGTTCGGAGTGCGTTATGTTTGGTCAAAAGTAAGAATTTAGCATCATATACAATAGAATTCCATTAATTAATTCGCTTTTTGTAAAATACCTAAAAGGACCATAGTATATTTAATAAAATTGGATTGTATGTCGGTTCGTATTTTTACCTTCATACCCTCTAATGGTAGAAACATTTTCTAAATCAGAAAAGCATAACGTATGACCACAACTACTAGTAAAATAACAATTAATAAACTACAAAATTTTGCATTGGGAAAATGGATTACTGGAGATGGTGAAGGACAAAATTTGTACAATGCCATTACTGGAGATCCTATTGCAAACACTTCAAGCAAAGGATTGGATTTTGAAGCTATGTGCCATTATGGGCGATCAATCGGTGGTCCAAAATTGCAAAAAATGACATTTCACGAAAGGGGAAGAATGTTACGCGCACTTGCATTGCATCTGTTAAGTAAAAAAGATGAATTTTACAAAATATCATGGGCAACAGGAGCAACAAAAACAGATAGCTGGGTAGATATTGAAGGTGGTATTGGAAATTTATTTGCTTACGCTTCTTTAAGACGACAATTTCCTGACGAAACTTTTTGCATAGATGGAGACCCAGCAAAAATTTCAAAAAATAATACATTTAGTGGAAATCACATTTGCGTTCCTAAAGATGGAATTGCAATACACATCAACGCATTTAATTTTCCTGTTTGGGGCATGCTCGAAAAAGTGGCTGTCAACTGGCTTGCGGGTGTTCCTGCAATAGTAAAACCTGCTACTGTAACCTCCTTTCTAACAGAAGCTGTTGTAAAAGAAATAATCAATTCAGGAATTTTACCAGCAGGTGCTTTGCAATTAATTTGTGGTTCTGCCAATGGTATTTTAGATTATGTAGGTAATCAAGATGTCGTTACGTTTACCGGATCTGCATCTACTGGACAAATGCTGAAAGCACATCCACGTATTTTATCTGAATCCGTTCACTTTAACATGGAAGCCGATTCATTGAATTGTTGTGTTCTAGGAAATGATGTAACACCACAGCAACCAGAATTTGATATTTTTATAAAAGAAGTTGTACGTGAAATAACAACCAAGGCGGGCCAAAAATGCACAGCCATTAGAAGAATTATTGTTCCAGAAAATCGCATTGAAGAAGTTCGCATCGCTTTAGGAAAACGTTTGACACAAACAATTATTGGAGATCCAAATATAGAAGGTGTGCGAATGGGTGCGCTTGCTGGTATGGCGCAACGCATGGAGGTTTTAGAAAAGGTAGAGCAACTTTCCAAAACACAAAAAATAATTATTGGTGACTACGAAAATTTTGAAGTAAAGGGAGCAGATAAAGTAAAAGGAGCATTCATCCCCCCCCTAGTTTTTCTAAACGAAAATCCTTTTAAAAATTTAGATTGTCACAACATCGAAGCATTTGGACCAGTAAGTACTTTAATGCCCTATAAAACAACCGAAGAAGCGATTGAATTAGCTCGATTAGGAAAAGGTTCGTTAGTAAGTTCAATTATTACAACTAATTCGAAAATTGCAAAGCAATATGTCTTAGGTGCAGCAAGTATGCATGGAAGAATTTTAATTTTGAATGAAGATTGTGCAAAGGAATCAACAGGGCACGGATCACCGCTTCCCTTATTAGTACACGGAGGACCAGGACGCGCAGGTGGTGGTGAAGAAATGGGTGGAAAACGTGGTGTATTCCATTATTTACAACGAACAGCGTTACAAGGTTCACCAACAATGCTGACAAGTATATTAAATCAATACCAACAAGGTGGAAAATATATAATTAAAGATGTTCATCCTTTCAAACAATACTTTGAAGAATTAGAAATTGGAGAAACATTACTTACAGAATCTCATTTAGTGACAGAAGAGGACATTATTAATTTTGCTAATTTAAGTGGCGATAAATTTTATGCGCACATGGATCCAACATCATTAGAAGGAACTATTTTTAAGCGTACAGTAGCACATGGTTATTTTGTGCTATCGCGTGCGGCTGGCTTATTTGTTGACCCACACAAAGGCCCAGTGCTTCTTAATTATGGAATTGATGAATGCCGATTTACAAAACCTGTTTATCCTGGAATGAGCTTTGGAGTTCGCTTTACATGCAAAGAAAAAATTGACCAGGAGAAAAAAAGTACAGACGACATTTCAAAAGGAATTGTAAAATGGTTAGTAGATGTTTATGATGCTACACCGCAGGAATTTTTGGATAAAAATGGATATGATGGTCAAACGGGAGATACCGTTGCGATTGCCACGATTCTAACAATGGTCAAAAAGAAAAATCAGATATAAATTTAACGTAGTTTTAGCAAAACCACTTTAAAAGTGTAAGAGAAAACTAATACTGTTCCGATTCATTGGGAAAATCTTTGCTTTTAACATCAGCAATATAATTCCCAACAGCATTTTTAATATCCTCTGCTAAATTTGCATAACGTCTCAAAAAACGAGGTGAAAACTCAGTCGTTAATCCTATGAGGTCATGGTAAACCAAAACCTGACCATCAACACCGGCACCTGCTCCAATTCCAATTACAGGTATTTCTAATTCAGCGGCAACTGTAGCTGCAAGTGTTGCAGGAACTTTTTCTAAAACAATTGCAAAACAACCCGCTCCTTCTAAAATATGAGCATCAGCAATTAATCGTTTTGCTTCCTCGTCTTCCTTAGCACGAACATTATATGTTCCAAATTTATAGATAGATTGTGGAGTTAAACCAAGGTGCCCCATTACAGGAATACCGGCAGTCAGAATTCTTGCAATTGATTCCTTTACTTCGCTCCCACCCTCTAATTTAACAGCGTGGGCTCCAGATTCTTTCATAATACGAATTGCAGAATTCAAGGCCTCTTTTGAATTACCTTGGTAAGATCCAAAAGGAAGATCAACTACAATTAATGCACGGTCAACAGCACGCACTACACTCGATGCATGGTAAATCATTTGATCCAAAGTAATGGGCAATGTTGTTTCATGGCCAGCCATTACATTAGATGCTGAATCACCAACAAGAATTACATCAATACCTGCAGCGTCAACAATTTTTGCAGAAGTGTAATCATAAGCTGTAATCATAGCAATTTTTTCGCCAGCGAGCTTCAACCCTTGAAGGGTATGAGTGGTTACTTTTTTTATGTTATTTAATTTAGACGGCATTGTAAAAATTTAAACTGATTTAATTTAAACAAAGTTAATTCTATTTTCTTTTGTAATTAAGCTAATTATTGAAGCACTGCTGGTGCAAATATCCTATTGTGCAAAACCTGTTTCTTTTCATTGGCAGATTCATCCTTCCGAATAATATATTCATACATTACCGTTTTTATAGTTGGAGTTGCTCGCGATGTAACAGCAATGTTTTTTCTACTATAAATTAATTCCACAACACCACTTTTATCAGGAGTATAAACAGGCATAAGCGCTTCGTCAAAATTGACAGAATTTACTACCATGCCATCTACACTTAATATAAGATCACCATCACGCATTCCAAAAAGATTAGAGGTATCAGCATGGTAAACAAAAAAACCATCAACAATTTCATTGTAAATTAAACCAAAAGGCCCAAATGTATAAACGGAATCAATTGTTTTGTCATCGTAATTCCATGCTATTTTTTGGAATGAATTTTTTAAAGGTAAAGGCACTGTACCATCCACATAAGCATGAAAAAAATCAGTAATACTCGGACCTGCTATATCAACCAACAATTCTTCGAGGGAGGCGCTACTTAAAGAACTTTTCCTATTCAACTCAAACACTGCTTCTTTCAATCCAATTTTCCCCGCTGAAATTTCTGTTAAATGAATATCTAATAAGCAGGCCGTTAAAACAGCCCGAGCACGAATAATTTCTTTATTCAATGGATCATTTAGCGCATCGGTAATAAAAGCTAAATTAGAAATTGGTTTTTTAGAATTCATGTGCAAAAGTTTAACTTTTGCACTCAATGCCCCCATAAAATCACTTTCATTCACAACCGAATCACGAATATCAGCCAACCAACCGAAATAAGTATTAACTCCTTCTAAAAACCACCAGTTTTTTGTAAGCTGTGGCTTTAAAAAATTCTCATTCCCCAAAAAACTTTGAAAATCTAAGGGTGACAACATGTGCATCATATCAGCAGATGTTTTAAGCAACAACTCATTTAATAAATCATCCTCATCTGTCATTTCCGGCATAAAATAAAAAGCAGAATTCTTATGCGCCACACCACCATAATTACCATTTTGATTGAGAACTGTTTTAAATGGTGTGGTGAAATAAAAAATTAACTCATATTTTTTTTTACCAATAGCTGAAATAAAATTAGCACTGGCAGAAAGCTGTGCAGCAAGCAAACGCCTTACTAGACGTGCTGATATTCTTCCATTCTCAGAAAAAACAGAAATACTTATATAAATATTGCCTGCTAAAAAGCCACATGTGTCAAGTCGCGAATACATAACAGGCGAATCAACTAACTCTGCGTAGTTTGCTGCTTTATAGGAATCGCGTGTCTGTGATTCAGAAAAAATCCTCAGTGCACTGGAAACTTTTAAATCTTCATATTTTAAAATATTGACAGTATATGGGATGTCTGAAAATCCTTCAATGTATCCAAAATAAAAAGCATGGTTAATAACAAAATTATTTCCAGCATTAATATTGGAACCTGCCGCTTGATTTACATAATTAAATTTTGCATCGGTTTGGCTAGCACTAGTTTTTTCATCATCCCAAGTATCATCTACCCAATATTCAATCTTCTTCAATACAGCACCAGCATTCATTTTCATCAAAATTACATTGTCTCCTTTCTTTGAAACAGACAATGGAAAACCATTATTATCTAGGGCATAAAACTGGTGCACAAAACGACCTGCATCTATTTTTCCAGCAACGCCAGGCAGGTAAGCAGGTAAGACATAGCGAATAGTAGTTGCCTCAATTGGTGGTGTTAGAATAGTAACCTTTACACGATCTTTTTCAGAGGTGACATTTTGTAAATCAATAGTAACATTGTAGGAAAAATCGAACGTGTTTACTTGAGCCACAAGAAAATTGCAGAAAAATAAAAAAATAAAAAGTACTGCAATCCTGTTCACATGCATGCTAAAAATGTAGGACTAAGGTAAGGATTACGAGCTATATACAAGGCAAATAAAGGAATTATAAGTTAAGGCATTAATTCCTTTGCCATCTTACTTAGATAAATAAGTAAGTATATTTTCTTCTACTCGTTTTACAACAGCATTCACATCTGCACGCTGAAACATTTTACCAGTAACCTTCTCATAAAGTTCAATGTAACGTTCAGAAACTGAATGCACATAAGCATCACTCATTTCAGGAATTACCTGACCTTCTTTTCCCATAAAGCCATTTTCAATCAACCATTGCCGAACAAATTCCTTAGATAATTGTTTTTGAGCATCGCCGTTCGCTTGACGCTTCTCATAACCATCAGCATAAAAATAGCGAGAGGAATCGGGTGTATGAATTTCATCCATCAAAATAATTTCACCTTTGTAGTTACCAAATTCATATTTCGTATCAACCAAAATTAATCCTTGCTTAGCAGCCATTTCATTACCTCGGTGGTACAATGCACGTGTATAAGTTTCCAACTGTATATATTCTACCTCTGAAACTAATCCAGAACGAATAATCTCTTCTCTAGTAATATCTTCATCATGGCCAACAGAGGCTTTAGTAGTAGGTGTAATAATTGGTTCAGGAAACTTATCACTTTCCTTTAAACCATCGGGCATCGCAACCCCACAAATAATTCTTTTACCAAGGGAATATTCCCGCCAGGCATGGCCAGTCAAATAGCCACGAATAACCATCTCAACTTTATAAGGTTCACAACGAATGCCTGCTGTAACAACGGCATCGGGAACAGCTGCTACCCAATTTCGCACAATATCTTTTGTAGCCTCCAAAAAATGTGCAGCAACCTGGTTCAAAACTTGGCCTTTATAAGGAATGCCACGAGGCAACACCACATCAAATGCTGAGATACGATCACTTGCAACCATTACAAGTAAATCGGTACCGATGGAATATACATCCCTCACTTTACCTTTATAAAAAGCAGTTTGATTTGGAAAATTAAAATTTGTTTCTGTAAGTGTGTTATTCATATTATTTAGAGTTATCATAAATTTCAATTATACGCTTCACAATTTTATGTCGAATCACATCCTGCTTATCAAAATAAACAAAATCTAATCCTTCTGTTTTTGGCAAAATTTTCATGGCTTGCAATAATCCACTCGGCTGATGCTTTGGTAAATCTATTTGGGTCACATCACCAGTGATGACAAATTTAGCAGAAGGCCCCATACGAGTTAAAAACATTTTTAATTGCATCTCCGTAGCATTTTGAGCTTCGTCAAGAATTACAAACGAATTATCCAAAGTGCGACCACGCATAAATGCAAGCGGAGCAATTTGAATGACATTCGTTTCAATGTAATTTTTTAATTTATCCGAAGGAATCATATCATAAAGTGCATCGTACAAAGGTTGCAAATACGGATCTAATTTTTCCTTTAAATCACCAGGTAAAAACCCTAAGTTTTCGCCCGCCTCAACGGCAGGTCGTGTCAGTACAATTTTACGAACTTCTCTATTTCTTAATGCACGAACTGCAAGTGCTACTGCAGTATATGTTTTCCCAGTTCCAGCAGGACCAATTGCAAAAACCATGTCGTTCTTTGTTGAACTTTCTACTAAACGAATTTGCCCAGCAGTACGCGGTTTAACAAGTAATCCCTGGTTTCCATAAACAAGAATATCAGTTGGTTCGCCATTTTTATTTTCTGAATTTCCTTCTACAGCTCCACTCATCACTGACTCTACATTGGCATGAGTTAATGTACCGTAACGCTTAAAATATTGTTGAAAAGCATCGATGGACTCCTCAAACCGTATTATTTGTTCTAAGTCACCAATCACTTTAATCATATTCCCACGCGCTATAATTTTCAATTTTGGAAAAAATGTTCGGATATAATCTAGCTTTGCATCATTTACACCAAACAGGACGATTGGTTCAACACTTATCAATTCAATGTTTTTTTCTGCCACCCTACAATTAAATTTTAAAACCAATTATGAATTATTTATTTTAAAGAAAGTTTTGTTAGACACAAGAAATGAAAAATTTTTCTCCTTTCTCGAATAACCAAACCCCACCTTAATCTCTTTTCGTAATTTTACAACAAAATAAACGGAATTTATTCAATCTGCAAAATTTAAAATTGAATGTCAATCATAACGCTAACCACTGACCTTGGAGTAAAGGATCATTATTCATCCTCCTTAAAAGGTGCCTTACTGCGTCAAATTCCGTCTGCTACTATCATCGATATATCACATGAAATAGCACCTTACGACTGCGGTCAAGCTGCTCATGTTTTGGGAAATGCGTTTCATGAGTTTCCAATCGGGACAATACACCTTGTAGCGGTTGCCAGTGGTGGAAGTGGAATGTTTAATCACGTTGCTATTAAATTTCAAGACCATTATTTTGTGGGCTGTGATAACGGCGTTTTTTCACTACTATCGCCCAATAATAAATTAGAACAAATCATACAGATAGGATTGGCAGGGAAAGAACCCTCTACATTTCTTGCACGTGATTTATATTTACCGGCAGTTATAAAATTAGCGCAAGGAATTCCAATAGAAAATCTTGGAATTCCACAAACCAAAATTTCTGAGCTGTTTCGTACTATTTCTCCACCAGAAATTGACGTTTTAAAAGGGGTTGTTGTCTATATTGATCAATTCAATAACATAATTACAAACATAACAGGAGATGATTTTGATAGCATTGGGAAAGGGCGATTATTTATAATAGAAGTATTAAGCGAAGAAATTAAAGAACTACACCGTACGTATGGAGATGTTCCCATAGGAGGATTGGTCGCCTTTTTTAATTCTGCAGGGGTTTTAGAATTAGCAATGAACAATGGTAAAATGGCTACATTGTTTAATTTAAAATTAAACTCCATAATTAGAATAAAATTTTCCTAACGATAAATTTGATTGATTAAATTTAATTAAGGCAAAGACAATTCAACAAAAAAAGGATAAACACAATAACCGATGATTACAAGACTGGTTAAACTTACATTGCTACCTGAAAAAACAGAACTCTTTAAAGAAATATTTTATGAACACGAAGTTTCAATTAAAAAATTCCATGGTTGCTTAACACAAGAACTACAAAGAGATATTAATTCGCCAACTGTTTTTTTTACAATTTCTAAATGGAGTTCAGTAGCCGATTTAGAAAACTACCGCAACTCAGAACTTTTCAAAATAATTTGGCCTAAAATAAAAATATTGTTTGCTGAAAAAGCCATGGTTTGGAGCTTAGAAGTCCAATAGAATAGTTTTTCAAAATAAAATTATGAATATTTAACAGATAAAAGTTTTTCTAAAAAATCATCTTCAATTCATTAAAATTAAACCGCTTTACTACTCCATCAACAGATCGTAGAATTATAATCCCTTCAGCACTTACACCTTCTATTGTAGCATCAAAATCGGTCTTGAAATCAGAAAAATGTGCGCTGCAATTTAACTTATAAAGTCGCGCATGGTAATCGGCACGTAATTTATCAAACTGACAAGCTCGCAATTGAAGGTAACGCGCTTCGATGGAACGGAAAAGCTGCTGCAGGAAAGCATCCAATTCTGTTTCCTTTTGTGTCAATTGTAAAATTGAAATTGCTTGAGGCAAATCGGCATCAAAATGAGCCTGGTTTACATTAAGCCCAATTCCGACAACAGCAGCAGAAAACAATGAGCCACTGATTATGTTCTCAATAAGAATTCCTGCAACTTTTTTACCATTAGCGATAATATCATTGGGCCATTTGATATGAATATCGGCAGAAGGAACTAGGTCAATAAGTAAATCAGAAACACCCAAAGAGATAGCGCGGGTAAGATCAAACTGCATAGGGATAGCTAAGAAAGTGGGCTTTAGAATGAGGCTACAAACCACGTTTTTAGCAGGCTCACTTTGCCAAACATTTTCCCTTTGCCCACGACCATTAGTTTGCGAAAGTGCAAGTACCACAGCCCCCTCAGCAATAGCTGGGCCACGCAATAGATCAAGAGCAAATGAGTTAGTAGAACCTACCTCGTTCAATCGAATAATTTGATTACCAATAAAAAGCGTACTTGAATTTCCTAAGGCCATTTTAACTTATCTTTGTACCCCGATAAGCAATTGCTGATTGGAGAAACATATTCATTATTTACAACACAAAATTAAGCTTTAAAACCGCAATAGGAAAGCTAAATAACTAAATGGCAAAAAAGAAAACAAAAGTTATTGGAAAACTTAAAAAAAAGCCAACAGCAAAAAAATCCACAACTTTAAAAAAAGACAAAAAAATAGTTGTTAAAAAAGTTTCAGCTAAGAAAAAAGTCAGCCCTAAAAAAGTTGTGAAGAAAGTTGCTCCTAAAAAGAAAATAGCACCCAAAAAGATTATTGCTCTTAAAAAGAAAGTGGCGTCGAAAAAAATTGCTGCTCCTAAAAAGAAAATAGTAACAAAAAAAATTGCTGCTCCTAAAAAGAAAATAGCAACAAAAAAAATTGCTGCTCCTAAAAAGAAAATAGCAACAAAACAAATTGCTGCTCCTAAAAAGAAAATAGCAACAAAAAAAGTTGTTGTCAAGAAAACCAATGCTCCAAAAAAGAAAGCTGCAGTTAAAAAAGCACCTGATTGGTTACAAAAATTAAATGAACAAGAGCCCTATTCAAGCGGAATTGCTGTACCAATTTTCGATTGGGAAAATTTTGAAGGTATAAAAAGAGAAGTCCCGGAAAAGAAAAAAGTTGATTCAGTAAAAGAAATTACACCGCCGGCATTACCGAAAGAAATAAAAAAGAAGAACAAAGAAACTTCTATTACAAAAACACTTTCAAGAAATCAACTTAAAAAATCTTCCGCAAAGAAAAAATCTTCTGAAAGAGAAACACTTTTAGATGCTACGTATAGCACCAATCCTGCAACACCCAAAAACACATTACCTGTAGACCCAAAAGCTTCTCAACTTGCCAAATCAATTGTGAATGCAATTGAGGAGAAAAAAGGAGATAACATCATTTGCCTAGACTTGAGAAATATTGAAAACCGAGTATGTGATTACTTTATTATATGCGATGGTAACTCTACTACACAAGTTGATGCCATAGCAGGATCAGTAGAATTTTTAGTAAAAAGAGATTTGGGTGAGCGACCATACCGAAGTGAAGGCTATGAAAACAAAACCTGGATTTTGATTGACTACGTCAATGTTATTGTGCACGTTTTTGATAAAGAAACAAGGCAATTTTATAACCTGGAAAGTCTTTGGGCCGATGGTGAAAAGATAAAATTCTAAAAAATTACATGACTTACAAGATTAAACATCCTAAAGAAGTATCAATAAACAATTCACAACAAGATTAAATAAAAAAATAGAGTATGAGTGAAGATATCAATAAAGGTAATTCAAATGAAGACAAGCGTAAAAACGGATTTACTCCACGTAAACCACAAATTCCACGCTCGCCATCAGGTTTTATGTGGGTTTACATCATTTTAGTTGTAGGCCTTATTAGCTTTTTTGTGCCAACGATGATGGAAGAAATTCCGCAGGTAAATTATACAGAATTTACAGCACTGGTTAAAGATCATGCTATTGAAAAAATGCAAAGAATAAGTAATGACAACAATAAACTTGAAATTGTTTTAAATACTTCAGCAGATTCAAGCAATTCCGTTAGAGCTTTAAAAGCAAAATTCAAAAATTGGAAAGGTGCAACACCACCGCATGTGCCACATTTGAAATTGGAAAATAGTTGGTCTGAGAATCTCAATGATATAATTATTCAAACACAACTGGATAATAGATTTAATGAGCGCATAGTAAGTTTCCAAGTTCATTTAAAGCAGTTGCAACTTGATTCAACTGTAAATCTGGATATTTTAGCCGGAAAAACAGAAGGTTATTCCGATGCTGACATTGCTGCACTTTGCAAAAAAACAGATAGCAGTATTATTTCTCAAAAGTATTTCAATGAAAAAATTACCTCAATAGGAAAGAAAAAGGATTATACAATTGCTATTGAGGAAATAAAGCGTACCTCCTTTTCAGATCATTTATCGTGGATACTTCCATTGGCAATAATGATTATCATTTGGATTTTCTTTATGCGACGAATGGGCGGAGGTGGTGGATCACAAATTTTTAATATCGGAAAATCAAAAGCTACGCTGTTCGACAAAGACACCATGGTTAATACCACGTTCAACGATGTAGCTGGATTGGAAGAAGCAAAAGTGGAGATCAAAGAAATTGTGGATTTCTTGAAAAATCCGAAAAAATATACTGACTTAGGTGCAAAAATCCCAAAAGGTGCGTTGTTGGTTGGTCCTCCAGGAACAGGAAAAACATTAATAGCAAAAGCAGTTGCTGGAGAAGCGAAAGTTCCATTTTTCTCCTTATCAGGTTCAGATTTCGTGGAAATGTTTGTAGGTGTTGGAGCATCTCGGGTAAGAGATTTATTCAAGCAAGCAAAAGAAAAATCACCATGCATCATTTTCATCGACGAGATTGACGCTATTGGTCGTGCACGTGGAAGAAGTGCTGCTCAAGGCTCAAATGATGAGCGTGAAAATACATTGAACCAATTGTTGACAGAGATGGATGGCTTCGGTACAAACTCTGGGGTAATTATTCTTGCTGCCACCAATAGAGCTGATATATTAGACCGAGCACTACTTCGTGCAGGCAGATTTGACAGACAGATTTTTGTTGACCTACCAGATTTAAATGAACGAAGAGCTATTTTCCAAGTTCATTTGAAACCACTTAAAATTGATACAACAGTAGACTTAGATTTTCTTGCAAAGCAAACTCCTGGATTTTCTGGTGCCGATATTGCAAACATTTGCAACGAGGCAGCATTAATTGCAGCTCGCCACGACAAAAAATTTGTTGAACGTCAAGATTTTTTAGATGCAGTAGATCGTATCATCGGTGGACTGGAAAAGAAAAATAAAATTGTTTCCAAAGGCGAGAAGAAAGTTATTGCTTTCCACGAGGCTGGTCATGCAACTGTAAGTTGGATGCTCGAGCACGCGGCTCCTTTGGTTAAAGTAACCATCGTTCCTCGTGGACGTTCGTTAGGAGCAGCTTGGTATTTACCTGATGAAAGACAAATTACAACTACTGATCAATTCTACGATGAAATCTGTGCTACACTTGGTGGTCGCGCTGCAGAAGAAGTCGTCTTCGGAAAAATTTCTACAGGAGCATTGAGCGATTTAGAACGCATAACTAAACAAGCTTATGCAATGGTTATGTATTATGGGCTGAATGATAAAATTGGAAATATTTCTTACTACGATACAAGCGGTCAGGAATTCATGATGCAAAAACCATACAGTGACAAAACAGCTGAAATTATTGACGAGGAAGTAAAAAAGCTAATTGATTCTGCTTATGAAAAAACGAAACAGTTACTTCGCGACAATCGTGATAAATTAGATCAATTAGCTGCAAAACTAATAGAGAAGGAAGTAATTTTCAAAGAAGATCTAGAAATCATTTTCGGAAAACGTTTGTTTGATAAAGACATCGAAAAAGAAAAAGAAGAATCAGATAAGTTAGCTCAAGAAAAAATGATTGCTGACCAAAAGACAGAACCAATTGAATCGTTAAACAATAGCGAAGAAAAGAAAGAGGAAAATAAATAATCAACAAGGCAATATTTTTCTAACTTAAATATGGAAGATAGCACTTCAAGAGAAAAAATTTTAAAAAAAGTGCGGACTGCTCTACTTAATAAGTCGAGAATTGAAGCTGGGTCGATAGACTACGAGTCAAATATTTATATTGAATCGGAAGATGCTATTGAAATAATATTTGCTCAGCAGTTTTCAGATGTTGGGGGAAATTTTATTTTTTGTGAGCATGCGGAAGATTTCATTACGAATATAGCCGCATTAATTGAAGACGAAAGTTTCGGGAAAATATGGTGTGCTGAACCAGCAATTCAAGAATTACTCAAGCAATCGAACACCTCTTATTTATCTTCCATAGAAGAATTAGAACAGGCAGGAACAAGTGTTACCAGCTGTGAGTATCTAATTGCACGCACTGGGAGTATCTTAATTTCTTCCAAACAAATAATAAGTCGTAAAGCTACTGTTTCCCCACAACAACATATTGTAGTTGCCAAAACATCGCAACTGGTGATGCATATGAAAGAGGCGCTAAAAGCAGTGAAAACAAAATACAACAACGAAATGCCTTCCTTTGTGTCGGTAATTACAGGACCAAGCAAAAGTGCTGACATCGAAAAAATATTAATTCAAGGCGCACATGGCCCAAAAGAAATTTATGTTTTTATGATTGATGACATGGGATCTTACAATGAATCTTAAATAGTTAAATAACTATGGATAAGAATTTTTATCAACGCTTATGTACGGGTATTGTTTTCATTGCTGTACTCGTTTCTTGCATCACCTTAAGCCAATGGAGTTTTGCAGCGTTATTTTTACTACTTATCATCCTCGGACTTTTGGAATTTTACAAATTAATTAAAAATACTGGCGCAAAGCCACAAACATTTTTAGGCATACTACTTGGAGCATCCCTATTTTTATTTGTATTTTTTGCAAAAAATCGAACATCATTTCCTTCCGTCAATATAGAAAAGTACCTGTTTTCAATATTGTATTTTATTCCATTTCTGCTTTTTTTTATTGAACTTTTCAGAAAAAAAGAACTGCCATTTTTAAATATTGCTTATACCATTTTAGGTTGGCTTTACATTGCACTTCCATTTGCTTTGTGGAATATTATTTTATTTAAGATGAGCGATTCTAAATCTGAAGTAATGTATAATTTTCATCCATTACTTGCATTTTTCATTATCATGTGGACGACAGACACAATGGCTTATGTGTGTGGAAAATTTTTCGGGAAACATAAATTAGTTGAACGCATTTCACCAAAAAAAACTTGGGAAGGATTTGTTGGTGGAGCACTATTCGCCCTACTTAGTGGATTTATTATTTCAATTTTCTACCATGATCTAAACACGATGCATTGGATTATACTTGCAGGTATTATTGCCATAACAGGAACGCTAGGCGACCTAGTAGAATCTATGTTCAAAAGAAGTATTGGAGTTAAAGACTCAGGGAAAATTTTCCCTGGGCACGGAGGCATTCTTGATCGATTTGACTCTTTTTTACTTTCAACACCATTTGTAGTAGTCTATTATTGGATTTTTGCTCTCTAACTACAAAAATATGCATAGATTTCAATATTAACGAAATTGGACCATTGAATGAATACATTTGATTACCAATGAATTACAAATCCGAAATTATACTTAATTTCGTGCGTTAATTAAACCAATAATTTAACTAATATCAGATTATATATCTGCAAAAAATGGAATCGACTACTAAACCAGACACCACAACTCACCAAAGCATGTTTCATGCTGTGCTAGCACGATTAGATAAAGCTGCTGAACTGTTCGGAATAAAACCTGAGATAGCAGAAATACTTCGACATCCGAAGAAGGAAGTTAAAGTAAGTCTTCCTGTAAAAATGGATGATGGATCCATAAAAGTTTTTGAGGGCTTTCGTACAATACATTCTACGCATCTTGGGCCATCGAAAGGTGGAATTAGATATGCAATGGATGTGAACGATGATGAAGTTAGAGCACTTGCTGCATGGATGACTATTAAATGTGCTATTGCAAATATTCCTTATGGTGGTGGAAAAGGTGGCGTTAAATGCGATCCTCGAAAAATGTCGGAAGGTGAATTAGAGCGTATGACACGTGCTTATACACGTTCAATGGCCGATATTTTTGGTGAAAATAAAGATGTTCCAGCACCCGATATGGGCACAGGAAAACGTGAAATGGCATGGTTGCTTGACGAATTTAACCGCATCAAAGGTGAAGACTGTCCAGGAGTTGTAACAGGAAAACCAATTACACTCGGCGGTTCAAAAGGTCGTGAGGCTGCAACCGGCAGAGGTGTAATGGTAGCTGCACTTGCAGCTATGAAAAAAATGGGTATCAATCATAAAACTGCAACTGCTGCTGTTCAAGGTTTCGGAAATGTTGGTTCCAACGCTGCACGCCTACTCGCATCTAAAAGCATAAAAATTCAGGCTATTTCCGATCATACAGCTGCCTACTTTAATGCCAATGGAATTGATATTGATGCTGCCATAAAATTTGCTGCAAGCAATGGAAATATTCTTAAAGGATTTACTGGCGGAGAAGAAATCGACAAAAATTCTATCCTCACATTAAATGTTGATCTACTTGTACCTGCAGCTATCCAAGGTGTAATAACTGAGGCAAATGCAAAGGATATTAAAGCTAAGTTAATTGTTGAAGGAGCAAATGGTCCTACAGAAGCAGAAGCCGATGAAATTTTAAATAATAAGGGAATCATAGTTGTTCCAGATGTTCTTGCAAATGGTGGAGGTGTTACTGTTTCTTACTTCGAGTGGGTACAAAATAAATACGGACACTACTGGACAGAAGAAGAAGTAAATGCAAAACATGACACCTCGATGGCTCAGGCATTCGAAAACTGTTGGTACAATTCTCAACAATATAAAACGAGCATGCGAATTGGGGCTTACATTACAGCGTTGAAACGTTTGGATAAAGCGATTCGTTATAAAGGAAGTTTCTAGTTAACGATTAATTATTAATAATGCTGAATGGGAAACTGTTCGGCATTTTTTTTTGCTCTTAACATTTCTCTCTTTCCAGGTGGCCCTTGTAATCGTTCCACAGAAAACCCTGCTGCAATCATATTCCTCCTCACCTGCCCTTTTGCGCAATAGGTTACAAGAATTCCTTTATTTTTCATTGATAAAAATAATTTTCTGAAAATTTCTTCTGTCCATAATTCAGGTTGAACAGTTGGCGAAAATGCATCAAAAAAAATTAAATCGAATTTATGCGCTGCTGGCCTAAAATCCGTAAATTCAATTTGAAGTTTAGTTAAAATAAAATTAGTTTGAATTTCGAAATTTGTATTCCATTCACACTCGTGTATTTTCAAAAATAATTGTTGATACAAATCGTCTGATGCGTAATTCAATTGCTTTGCAATCTCTAAATTCAGAGGAAACTTTTCAATAGAACAATAGCTGACACTTCTTGAATGATTAAGTAAACATTCCCGGGCAACAAGAAATGTATTTAACCCGGTTCCAAAACCAATTTCAAGAATATCAAGTTCATTGGTTGTCACAAAATCGAAACCCATTTTCATGTACACATGCAACGATTCCTGCATGGCACCATGAATAGAATGAAAGTGTTGGTTAAATTGAGAAGAAAAAATTGTATCCGATCCGTCCTGAGTTTGCACTACTTGATGATCCAAGATAACATTCATGTTATTGAAAATTCAGAAATTCAAATTCTTAATAAAACTAAAAATAGAACCAACCTATTTTGAAAGAATCTTAAACTCTGTTCTACGATTATTAGCGCGTCCAACTTCTGTATCGTTTGAATCGATAGCATTGGTTTCACCAAATCCTTTAAATTCTAAACGAGTTGATTTTATTTTATGCGCCACTAAATAATCCACGCAAGCTTTTGCACGAGCTTCAGAAAGTTTTAGATTGTACTCATCGTTACCACGACTATCAGTATAGCCCGATAATTCAATCCGCAAAGTAGAATTATCCTGCAAAATATCTACTAAACGATCTAACTCTATTGAAGATTCATTTTTCAAAGTAGATTTATCAGTATCAAAGAAAATATTTCGAAGTACAATTGTTGCACCTACATCAATTTTCTCAAGTTCTATGTTTTTAATTATTTCCTGATATGTAGCAATGACAGGGATATCGAAATTTTCGGATTGGAAAAGATAACCATCCATTTTAACTGCAATTCCATAATTTTTTCCAGAAGGTAAGGAAACAAGGTATTTACCTGTAACACTATTTCCAGTAAATGTAGCAATAGTCTGATTGAGTGTATTGTCAACAATTTCAATTGAAGCACCTAATGGCAATTGAGTTGCTTTATCCGTAACAGTTCCCTTTAAAATAGTTACCTGAGCTGTTATGATGTCAACAGGCATTAATGATTCAACATTTTTAACAGGCCGTGCTACTCCGGCAAGTAAATTATCCTCAGCACTTAATGCTAATGTTTTTTCGGGACCTAAAAATGTGATTTTATAAATATCTTTTTCTCCGTATCCGCCTGCCTTATTCGTAGCAAAATAACCATGTTTTCCATTAGCAGAAATTACAAAAAAAACATCGTCATCGGGTCCATTAATTGGCCAACCTAAATTAATTGGCTCGCCCCAACTACCATTCGAAAATTCACTTTTAAAAATATCATACCCCCCCATTGTATTGTGTCCTTGTGAAGAAAAATAAATTGTTTTTCCATCCGGATGAATGAATACACCCTCTTCGCCATAAACAGTATTAATTGGAACACCAATATTAGTTGAAGGACCCCAATTGTTTTTTGAATCCATAGTAGAAAAATAGATGTCACGATTACCAATTCCTCCATTCTTATCACTAATAAAATATAATTTTTTCCCATCGTAAGAAAGGGAAACTGTAGATTCATGTTTTTTCGAATTAATATTTTTATTCATTCGTTGTGGTTCAGTCCAACGATTTCCTTTCAAAACAGATTCATATAAATCGCCGCCTTTTGTTTGACGGTAAACATATAATTTTTGTCCATCAGGTGAAATGCCTGCAGTGGCATCATGAACATCACTGTTAATTGGTTTGCCAATATTTACTCCAGCCGACCACTTACCATCAGCATAAGTTGATTGATACAAATCTTCAAAATACTGCTTGTCTTTATCTAATTTTTGTTTCCCTGTTGTTGCACGGCGAGATGTAAAAAACATAGAACTTTCGTCTGCAGTGATAATTGGAGAATATTCAGCTTCATTAGAATTAATCATCTCACCTATATTATCAATAAAAACACGTTGCGGATTTCGCTGCATTTCTTTACCTGCAAAACACTCACGGCTTTTACGATCTATATCCACAATTTTAGCTTGATTGCCGTCCGGATTACTAGTAAGTGTAACGCGATAAGCACCATAAGCAATAACAGCCTTGTCCCACTGCGCGTGCAAATGATATAACCGCCCAAGATAATATTGTGCAAGTTCATCAACCACAGGATTAAGCATAATGGCTTTTTCAATATAGGATAAACCCAATAATCGTTGTGCAGGAATATTATAATAACAAATTGCCATTTTGTAATTTAAAATTGCACAATTGGGATTAAACAAATAGGCAATTTTAAATTCCTCAAGTGCCTTTTTAAATCCATCCAAGCCAGCGCCTTGCATTTCATTAATTCCGCTTGGTAAAAAATAATTGTCGTCAATAAAAAATTTAAGTTGGATATTGTATATTTCACTTGCTTGCTTAAACAAAATACGACCTTGATCAAAATGTTTTGCGGCCTCCTTGTATGCTTTTTTATCGGAAAAATTTTCTGAAATAAAATCTACATTAACCTGAGCATTCAACCTTACGCTTAGAAGTAAAGCTATAGAAAAAAGAATGTATTTAGTTTTCATAATTATTTTGTAAATTAAAATTACAACTATTCTATTGTATATTGTTTAGCGCTATTTACACCGAGTTCATATGCCTTTTTAAAGTCATCGATAGCCGTATTATCACGTAACATCTCTTTTACAATGCCTCTATTAAGGTATGCATCGCCATAATTTGAATTAATAGTAATTGCTTTGTTACAATCTTCCAAACCTCCCGCATAATCCTTTTGTTTATAGCGAACAGCAGCACGATTAACATATGCAAATGCGTAATCTGATTGATACGTAATGGCGCGATTAAAATCAGTCAAGGCTCCAACATAATCAGCTGCTAAATATTTTGCATAACCCCTATTATTGTAAGCAATACAATAATCGGTTTTTAAACTTATTGCAGTAGTATAAAATTCAATCGCAGTTTTCAATTCCCCTTTCTCCCGATATGCACTTCCTAAATTATTGTGTATAAAGGGTAATCCTGAATTGATTGAAATAGCCATTTTATAATCCTCAATTGCTCCGTTCACATTACTTAACTGACGCTTCGCACTACCTCTGTCATTCCAATAATATGCGTCTTTACTATTGATCTGAATAGCATGGTCGAAATCAGAGATGGCAGCATTGTAATTTTTTTCTAAAAAGTGAAGCACTCCAATATGGTACCAGGCCTTATCGTGCTCGGGCTTAATGCGAACTGCATTCTCATAATCATTCAATGCACCTTTGGGATTTCCATCTAATTCTTTTACTGATCCCATAGAAAAATAAGAATAATCTGCTGCTGGATTAAGTTCAATACTTTTCATAAAATCTTCAATCGCAATTTTATGCATTATTAATTCAACTCTACACAATCCACGACTGTAATATGCTTTTTCGAAATCGGGTTTTAATTCAATCGCTTTTGTAAAATCAGGAAGTGCGTCAACATATAGTTTTGCATTAAATTTAGCAGTACCATTATTGAAAAATCGTTCTGCATCTTGAGAAGGCATAAGCGTAATTGCTCGAATCGTATCCTGCGCAAAACAAATAACTGAGCAAGAGAGCAAAAAAGTAATTAATAAAACGGATTTTGTTTTCATACTTATGTTATTAATATATCGTCTAAAAATAGTAAAATGTTTGAAAGTAAAACAATTCAAAAAATAAACATATCACCAAGCATTGTTAACTTGTCAAATCAAATAAAAAACCTCATATTCGTAGTACTTTAAAGAAAATTACAATGGCAAAATTAAAAATTGCAAAAAAAAAGGGTTCTATTGTCGGAAATGAGGAGCTTGACTTCCTTAAAGCCTATATAAATAACCCCTCACCTACCGGCTTTGAGTCACCTGGACAACAACTTTGGCTTGATTATATAAAGCCATACATTGATGAGTATTTCGTTGATACATACGGTACTGCGGTCGGAGTGATCAACCCAAAAGCTCCTTATAAGGTAGTGATTGAGGCCCACGCTGATGAAATTTCTTGGTTTGTACACTACATCACAAAAGACGGGTTCATTTATTTGCGTAGGAACGGTGGCTCTGACCATCAAATTGCTCCATCTAAGCGTGTTAATATTCATACCGATAAGGGAATTGTAAAAGCATTTTTCGGATGGCCTGCAATCCATGTTCGTGAACCAGGCAAAGAAGAGTCACCTAGTGTCAGAAATATTTTTCTTGATTGTGGCGCCGCAAGCCAAAAAGAAGTTGAAAAATTAGGGGTGCATGTTGGTTGTGTGGTAACCTATGAAGATGAGTTCATGATTCTAAACGACAAATTTTATGTTGGTCGTGCATTAGATAACCGTGTAGGTGGATTTATGATTGCACAAGTGGCTCGCATGCTAAAAAAACAGAAAGTGAAACTCCCA
>Ga0208975_1000080_pt1 | contig 46635 bp, 100 predicted proteins | sample GreLakmeER78MSRF_FD_187700 | JGI IMG/M metagenome (GOLD analysis project Ga0208975, IMG submission 187700) | Freshwater lentic microbial communities from great Laurentian Lakes, MI, USA - Great Lakes metaG ER78MSRF (SPAdes) | ecosystem: Environmental > Aquatic > Freshwater > Lake | place: Great...
TCAAGGGAAAGATAGTTTCAGGAGATAAGATTATTGAATCCAAGATTGGTCGTGTAGTTAACTGGCACGTTGATTTTAATAAGACTGGTCCAGCTTTTGTTGCAGGTTCGTATGACTTCTACTTTGATGGAGAAGGATCTATGGGTGTAGATAGAGTTGCAGACCTAGTTGATACTGCAGAACTTGTTGGTGCTATTCAAAAGGGCGGAGCCTGGTATACCGTTGGAGAAGAAAGATTGCAGGGAAGGGCAAAGGTTATCGAATGGCTAAAAGAGGATCCAAAAAGAGTTGTAGACCTAGAGGCAAAGTTAGATGTATAAAGACTTCTCTGAATATAGAGGAAAATTTTTCTGCCATGCTTGCAAAGAGCCTGTGTTGATTGCAAGATTTTATAAAAACACAACTATGGATTTAACTTGGCTATGTTCTAAAAAACACCTATCTAAAGTTAACTTAAACATTAAGGGGTACTGATGAGTGAACGTGGAGAATTAAAAAGAGCAGGTATGAAAGCTCATAAAAATTCTGGTAGAGGTGCAGTAAAGGCTGATGGCAGTGATGATGAATTTGTTGTTGATGTAAAAGAATATAGCAAATCATTTTCTATTAGTCAAGATAACTGGGCTAAAATTGTTACTGACACTCTAAAGGTAGATAGGTCAAAGAATCCAGCCCTTATGTTAGTAATTGGTGAGGGAAATAAAAAAGTTAGACTTGCTGTTATAGAATGGGAAGTGTTTGAAGAATTGAGGAATAATGGAAACAACAGTTGATTTACTAAATCAAGTAAACGGATTTAATGAAATATCTGAGCATATGCAAGACGAAGAGTTAACCCAAACTCTGGCTCTTGTTGCAAAGCTTATTTCTAAGCCAGATGTTCCAGCATCAGTTGGTGTTGAACTAATTGTAAAACTACAAGCATACTCTGCTAAATTTGCAATGCTCGCTTCCTGGTATACTAATGTTAAGAAAGATGAAAGAGCAAAGAAAAATATATACTATTCAGCTAAAGAAGCAACGGATAGACTAGTGGATGCATTAAAATATGCAGTTAGGATTAACAATGGCTAAAAGCCTTATTAACAAGTTGGTTGAAAAACCAAAAAAGAGTGAAGAAAATTTAATCAATAGTCAAGAAATTGTTGATAAGATTAAAGAAGGATATGCTTTACAAAGAAAGTCTTCATTTAAGAAAAGAGATAGTTTCACTCCCTCAACACTGACTTATGGTGCAGGAAAGTGTCCAAGATTTTGGTACTTGTGGTTTGAGGGAAATGAATCAGATGTAAAAACTGATTGGTATTCGGTTGCAAATATGGATAGTGGTACTGATCGTCATGGTCGTATTGAAAAAGCTATGGAGTCTGCAGGTATTTTAGTAACAAATGAAGAGCGTTTGTCTTATCAAGATCCACCAATTTCTGGTAGAACAGATGCAATTATTAAGTGGAATGATATGGATATTCTTACTGAAATTAAAACACTTAATGAAGACTCTTTTCATTATTTAAATGTTAAAGGTGAAGCAAGAAAATATCACGTTGAACAACTTTTAATTTATATGAAGATTCTTAAAAAGAGCTTTGCCTTCCTTGTTTATGAGTCAAAGAATAGTCACGAACTTTCTATGTTCCCTGTAAAGCTTAATGAACATTATAAAAACTTTATTAACTATTTCTTTGATTGGATGAGAGAAGTTAAGAAGGCTTCTGATGATGGTTTGCTTCCTGAAAATCCTTATCGTTCAAACTCCAAGGTTTGTAAGGGTTGTGATTTCGAAACAGTTTGCCGTACAAAGCCAAAGGGTGATATTAAAATAGCTCCAAGGAAAGACCTTGAATAAATTTTGCAAACTATGTGACGAACAGTTTCAGACGAATAATAAGAATCAAATCTATTGCTCTCCTGAGTGTAGAACTACTGCCACTAAAGAAAAAATTATGCAAAGATATAAGGTTTCAAAGGTAAGATCTCGTGCAAGTAAGTCTAGAAAATGTGCTGGTGGATGCGGTATTGAAATTAGTATTTACAACGATGCTGGATTTTGTAATAACTGTATGATGAGCAAAAGAAAACTAGATCAAACACTAAAAGATATAAAAGGATTTTTTGATTATGAGCAAAGCTAGTTGGAAAGATATTGGAAAGCCAAAAAGATTTATTTCTATAGATGCTTCTTCTACTTCTGCTGCCTTTGCCATATTTGAAAATAATGAGTTGGTAAAATTTGGAAAGATTAATTTTACTGGAAAGGATCATTATAGGAAAGCTGGAGATGCTTGTAAAAAACTTACTCCACTATTTAAAGATTTTAATGTTGAAGTAGTTGTAATTGAAAATACTATTTTTGCAAACTCTCCAAAAACATCAATGCAGTTAGCACTTGCACAAGGGGCTATTGTTAGTGCAGCATATATTAATGGCGTAAAAGATATCTATCCTTGTGTACCAGTTGCTTGGCAGAACTGGATTGGCAACAAGGTTCTAACAAAAGAAGAGAAGTTTGAATTAAGAAAACAAACTCCTGGAAAGTCAGAATCTTGGTACAAAGGCAAGGAAAGAGAATTTAGAAAGAATAGAACTATTAGACTTGTTAATATAGAATTTATGACTGATGTAAGTGACAACGATGTTGCAGATGCAATTGCTATTGGGTGGTATGCAACAAACAACTGGAATAAAATAACTAAACTTGACTTATAAAGGATATAATGATACTATGAAAATGTATACTAACGAAAACTGGTTAAGAAAAAGATTTTTGCTAGATAAAAAATCTCCAGAAGATATTGCAAAAGAGTGCGGTGTTTCTGTTGAAACTATCTATGTATATCTTGGCAAGTTTGGATTAAGAAAAAGCAGGAGAAAATAATGGCTGAATACCCATCACAAGCATTTTATGTAAATAAGAATGAAGAAAAGATTAAAAAGATTTTTGAACTTTCTAAAACTGCACCAGCTGGATACAATATTCTTGCTGCTTGTTTAGATATTACAGAAATGTTGTTAGAAAAAAATGTAGCATATGGAAACTCTGCTCTTAATCCTATTCGTATCTTTAGTGATGCAGACGATATGGAGCAGTTGAATGTTCGTATTGATGATAAATTAAATAGAATTAAGAATAAAAAGTTGTATGCAGGTGACAACGATGAAGATGATTTAATTGGATACTTATTACTAAAGAAGGCTAAAAAGCGTGGCTAAAAGAAAAGTCGTTTATAAAGATCGTTTTCAAAGAAAGTATTCAATGATTACTGAAACTGGTCATGAAGTAAATAAGGGTGACTTGATTAAGATTGTTGGAGAGCACGGATCTACCTTTAAGTTCCAATGTTTGGTAAAAAATCCTGAAAATGGTGTAGAATGGATAGACTGCTTTCAAATGCTAAAGGATATGTCTGGACCAACAAGGTCTTTTTATCCAGATAGAGTGAAGGCAATAAAGAAGAGGGGCAAACGTGTCAAGCGAAGCAGCACTAGTTAATCATTTAGACCTTGTAAACAAGGTTGCATCAGAGTACCTAAAAGGCTTAGATGCTTCAGAGATTTCAAAAGCACTAAACATTCCAAGAGTAAAGGTTACAGAGTTACTTACTGACTGGAGAGTCATGGCAGCAAATAACCAAGCTATCCATGCTCGTGCAAAAGAGGCTCTTGCAGGTGCAGACCAGCACTTCTCATCACTTATTAAAAAAGCATATGAAGTTATTGACTCTGCAGACACTACTGCAAATTTAACAGCCAAGACAACATCTATTAAACTTATTGCTGATATTGAAAGCAAAAGACTTGAGATGCTACAAAAAGCAGGTTTGTTAGATAATCAAGAGTTAGCAGATGAACTTTTAGAAACAGAAAGAAAGCAAGAAATACTTATATCAATTCTAAAAGAGGTGACATCTTCTTGTGAGTCCTGTAGACCAAAAGTTCTATCTAAACTGTCTCAGGTTAATGAAGGTGGGGTTGTTGTAATTGACAATTGATATTAGTGAATTTATGGAAGCTCTTGACGAGTCTCCATTTGCAGAAGTTCCAGTAGATGCAAAAACATTTGTTGAGGGTGAAAAGTATTTAAATCAGCCACCACTTTCAGAATATCAATACACACTTGTTGAGTGTATGAGTCAAATCTATAAAGAAAAAGACTTAATTAGATTTATGGGTGAAGAAGCTGGTAAACAGCATTTTAAAAAGTATACAAAAAATGAAATAATTATGCAACTTGGAAAGGGTAGTGGAAAAGACTTCTCTTCGACAGTTGGATGTGCTTATCTAGTTTACAAACTACTATGCTTGAAAGACCCTTCTCGCTACTTTGGTAAGCCAACTAATGATGCTATTGATATTATGAATGTTGCTATTAATGCCCAACAAGCAAAAAATGTTTTCTTTAAAGGATTCAAAACAAAAATTACTGGCTCACCATGGTTTGCAGGAAAATTTGATCCACCAAAAATTGATAGCATAGAATTTGATAAGTCAATTACAGTTTATTCTGGACACTCTGAAAGAGAATCTGCTGAAGGTTTAAACTTAATACTTGCAATCCTTGACGAGATTTCTGGTTTTGCAATGGAGTCTGCAAGTGGAAATGATCAGGCTAAAACTGCTGACAATATTTATAAAGCATTTCGTGGATCTGTAGACTCACGTTTCCCAGACTATGGCAAGGTTGTATTGCTATCCTTTCCTCGTTTTAAAGGTGACTTTATTACAACAAGGTATGAAGATGTAATAGCTGAAAAAGAAACTTTGCTTAGATCACATGAGTTTATAATTAACCCACTACTTTCTGAAGACGATCCAACTAATAAGTTTACTGTTGAGTGGGATGAGGATGTAATTAACTCATACAGAATTCCAGGGGTATTTGCATTAAAAAGACCAACTTGGGAGATTAATCCAACAAGAAATATTGAAGATTTTAAAATAGCGTTCCTTACTGATATGGCTGATGCACAAATGCGTTTTGCTTGTATGCCAACAACTTCTTCAGATGCATTCTTTAAGAATAGAGAAAAGCTATCTATGGCATTTAAAAAAATTAATCCAATTGATGTGTCTAAAAGAATAGAGAATTCCTTTGTTCCAGATCCAGAAACCACATACTTTGTACACGCTGACCTTGCACAAAAGCATGACAAGTGTGCTGTGTCAATTGCACACGTTGATAAATGGGTAAGTGTTCAATCATTTAATAATTATGAACAAATTGTTCCATTCATTGTTGTGGATGCAATTGTTTATTGGGAGCCTAAGAAAGAAGGTCCAGTAGATTTATCAGAAGTCAAGAATTGGATTATTAACTTAAGAAGGTTAGGATTTAACTTAGGTCTTGTTACCTTTGACCGATGGAACTCTTTTGATATTCAAAGAGACTTGACAAGTGTTGGAATTAAAACAGAAACTCTTTCGGTAGCTAAAAAGCATTATGAAGACTTGTCTATGCTTATTTATGAAGAAAGAGTAGTGTTACCACAAATAGATTTATTACTTGAAGAAATGCAAGAACTTAGAATTATGAACAATAATAGAGTAGACCACCCTAGAAAGAAGTCTAAGGACTTAGCAGATGCAATGTGTGGATCTGTTTATAATGCAATCAGCCATACAAGAAGAGAAAAAATTCAGGAAGTAGAAGTTCACACATATGAGTCTCGTACAAAAGTTGACAAGGAAGATAAAAAAGTGGTACAATCTAAACCTGAAATGACAGAAGATATTAAAGAATATCTTATGAATTTTAATTTAATTTAGTAGAAATGGAAAATAATGAGTAAAAGAGTTCTTTTAACTGGTGCTAGTGGTTTTGTTGGAAGCCATGTTCTAAGGCATATATTAGTAAATACAGACTGGTTTGTAGTTTGCCCAACAACATTTACGCACAAAGGTTTAACTGATAGGATCAACGTTGCCTGTGATGACTTGCCAGATGCATACAGCAGAGTAAAGGTAATTAAGACAGATCTTACTGCACCAATTTCTCCAGTAACAGCACACGCATTTGGCGAAATTGACTATGTAATAAATATTGCTAGTGAAAGTCATGTTGACAGAAGCATTGAAGAGCCAACTCCATTCATTTTAAATAACGTATCTTTGATTTGTAATCTCCTTGATTGGGCTAGAGTTGCAAAACCAGAAAAGTTCTTGCATATTTCAACTGATGAAGTATATGGTCCTGCACCAAAGGGACATGCCCACAAAGAATGGGTAGATCAATACTTCCCAAGTAATCCATACTCTGCTTCAAAGGCAGCACAAGAGAGCATCGCATTCTCTTATTGGAGAACTTATGGAATTCCAATTGCAATTACCAATACTATGAATATTATTGGAGAAACTCAGGATACTGAGAAGTTTATGCCAATGGTAATCAAGAAAGTTCTTAATGGCGAGACAATGAAGATCCATGCATCTCCAGAAGGAGAGATTGGAAGCCGTTTCTATTTACATGCTCGTAATCAAGCAGACGGTCTTTTGCACACTCTTAAGCAAGAATTCCCACTGTATGGTCAATCAGATACCCCAGCAAAGTTTCACATTGTTGGTGAAAGAGAAGTTGATAATTTAGAAATGGCTCAAATGATTGCATCAGCAGTTGGAAAGCCATTACGCTATGAATTAGAAGACTTCCACTCTTCACGTCCAGGACATGATTTAAGGTATGCTCTAGATGGAACTAAGATAGCTGATACAGGTTGGGTAGCACCAATGCCATTAGAAGAATCTATTAGAAAGACGGTTGAGTGGACTCTTAAGCATCCAGAATGGCTAAATTTGTGAAAGAATATTTAGCACAAAACGATATTTGTTTTGATGACATTTTAATGGTTCCACAGTACTCAGAAGTTATTAGTAGGAGTACTGTGGATCTTAAGATGCCAATTGGCGGAAATTCTTGGTTAGACTTTCCTATAATTGCATCCCCAATGGATACTGTGTGTGAAAAAGATATGGCAATTGCAATTGCTAAATCTGGTGGCATTGGAATAATTCATAGATTTATGTCTGCAAAAAATCAGATAACAATGGTTGAAGAAGTTTATAACCATAATGATCTTAAGCTTCCTGTGGGTGCAGCACTGTCCAGCACCTTTGTTGAAGAGCATGTAGAAAAACTTATTAATGCAGGAGCTTCAATGCTTTTAATTGATACTGCAAATGGTCATAGCAAAATGGCTATTGATGCAGTTATTAGACTTAAAAATATTGTTGGAGATTCTATTCATATTATGGCTGGAAATGTTTCTACCATAGAAGGTTTTGTAGCCCTAGATATTGCAGGTGCAGATTCTATTAGAGTAGGCATTGGTGGGGGTAGTATGTGTACTACAAGAATTGTATCTGGACATGGTATTCCAACACTATCTTCAATTATAAACATCCGAGAAGCAAAAGATAAGTTTAACTTAAATGCTGGAATCATAGCAGATGGTGGAATTAGAAATACTGGAGATATGGTAAAGGCTTTTGCTGCAGGAGCAGATGCTGTAATGCTAGGATCAATATTAGCAGGAACTGAAGAATCCCCTGGGGACTTATATTTTGAAGGGGATAAAAAGTTTAAATCTTTTAGAGGAATGGCTAGTAAAGAAGCTAATAAAGATAAAGATATTGCGGTAGCAGAAGGAATATCTACAAGAATTCCTTACAAAGGTACTGTAAAGGATGTTATTAAAGACATCAAGGGTGGTATTGGAAGCGGATGCTCTTATTCTGGAGTTGACTTCTTGCATGATCTATATAAAGACTCTATGTATATTAGAGTTTCTCCACTATCAGTAAAGGAGTCTTTGCCACATGGAAGATAATGATGACATTTCTGAACAAGAATTATCAGAAGTAATTGAATATCTTATTGAAGTAGGTGCTATGGAAATTATGGGGTATGATTCTGTATCTGACCAGTTTACTTATAAAGTAACTTCAAAGTGTAAAGAAATTTATCCAGAACTATATTATGCACACTATGAAGCCGTTGGAGAAATGGCTAGTCAATTATGGATGAAAGATGTTATTGATATTGTTTTTACTGAAGGTCAAACTATTGTTGGAGTAACTCCAGAGCAGGTTGATTATATAAAGGAAAATATGCTTACCTTTAGTGATGACGAAAGATTTTTTTTAGATGTACTTCTTGAACGCTACAATCAAAAATAAGATATAATAATAGTTATGGACATTATTAAGTCAGCAGAATGGGAAGGCGAACCCCTTTATAATATGCTTTCAGAAGATGAAAAAGCTTTTGCAGATTCATTATTAAAGTTAACAGAAGAATTGGGACCATTAGATCAATCAGAGGGTATCTGGATTGGTTATGAAGATGGCTCTACAAATCAAAATGCTTCAATTGGCGTGAAGTGTGGAAACTGTGCACTTCATAAATCCGCAGTTGCTTGTGCAATTATCTCACAACAGATTGAAGAAGAGGGTGCTTGCAGACTTGCAGTAATTCCAGATGGTTACGTCAATGCTGATATGAAAAATTCTGGAGAAGAGTTTATGGAAATGATTCCTGAAATGTCAAAGGCTGATTCGGTTAGAGTTGGTCAAATGGTTTCTTGGAATTCTAGTGGCGGAACTGCAAGAGGAAAAGTTGTAAGAGTTGTAAGAAGTGGATCTATAAATGTTCCCAACTCTGACTTTACAATTACTGGAACCCCAGATAATCCAGCAGCACTTATTAGAATTTATAGAGATGGAAAGCCAACAGATACTTTAGTTGGTCACAGAGTAGACACTCTTAGAGTTTCAACTTCAAAAGCACACCATGACGATGTTATTGGAAATGATGATGTTCCAAACACAAGAGCTCATTCAATGGAAGAGTGTGATGATGAAAATTGTCCACAACATAACATGAATAAAAAAGATTATTCTGACAGAGAAAGACAAATGCTTGCTCGCAGAGATATGGCTTTGCCAGATGGGTCTTTTCCAATTGTTACTGTTGCAGATTTAAGAAACGCTATCCAGTCTGTTGGTCGTGCATCAAATTATGCAAGAGCTCGTAATCATATCATAAGAAGAGCAGAGTCTTTAAATAGAATGGACCTACTTCCAGAAGATTGGAAGCCAAAGTCTAAGAGAGCCTCTAGTGTAGAAAAAAGAGACGTTTCTGATATTGATTTAAAGCCAACCGAATCAATGGCTAATAATGCAAAAAGGGGTCTTGAATTAAGATCTAAGTTTGGTAGAGGTGGAACCGCTGTTGGTGTTGCTCGTGCTCGTGATCTAAGCAATAGAACAAACTTAAGCCCAGAGACTGTTGCAAGAATGTATTCGTTCTTTTCAAGGCATGAAGTTGATAAGAAGGGCAAGGACTGGGACAATGCAGAGCGTCCGTCTAATGGAAAGATTGCGTGGCTTCTTTGGGGTGGAGACTCTGGATACGCCTGGTCAAAGCAAAAATGGGAAGCTATTCAAAACGCTAGAGCCAGCAAGTCTGATGAAACTTGGAAAGACTCCCCATTCTCTTTTTATAAATAATTGGAGGTAGAAAATGAAAAACTTTTCCCCATTACAGAGAATTTCTGGATGTTTAATTGCAATAAATCTTTTTGCCATAAACTTATTTGTTTTAATAACAGGTTTGATTCAAAAAAATAAAGAACAAGATTTTTTGGTAAATTTTTCTACTATTCCAAGGCAAAGTCAATTATCTAAAATATTAGATGAAGGAACTGTAAAGGTTGCTATTCAAGACGACAGTGCTTACTGGGTAATAGATAACATTCTTTATAAGTGTGACATAAGTAAAGATGGAAAAATTCATAATGAAAATGCTGAAAGAGTTGATGTTTTTAATCTTTCAGAGAAAGAGATTAACAATCTTCTTTCAATAATTGATAGCATAAATAGCTAGTTTAAAGTTGACAGATGTCATATAAAAATGTATAATAGTATCTAATAGAAAAGGATTTTCGATGGTTATTGTAGTTGAGGGAACTAAAGCGTTCTCTGATTATGAGATATTTATGAGAGCAATGACAGTTGCTTTGTCAACTCCAAATAATGATAATCAAATACAGGTGTGGAGTCTTGGACCACATAAGATTAATAGTTTTACTGCAGGATTTTGTAATTCAGCAGAAAGCTATCTTAAGCAAAAAGGTTTTAAGGTTTCCTTTTCTAAAGTAACTGAACAATGGGTTAGACAAAATGTTGAGTACATAACATACTATGCATACTTTAGTTTGCCAAAAGAACCTTTGTCAAAGTTTGCAACACATATGGAGCATCAAGAAGATGTTGAGATGGGAATTTTTAGGTACTAAATGAGTTTAACAGCCTGGTCATTAATAGTTTTTGCATCATATACTTTATTTTATTTGTCAATGTTTATAGCAGTAACATTTAAAACAAGACTATCAACAATAGTAATAATGGTTGCTTTATGGATAATTAATCAGATAGTAACCCTTTGGTATGGACTTGCAACTAATCAAATAGGATTTGTATTAATTTTTATATTACAATTTATTGTTACACTTCTAACAATAATTATTAGCACAGAAAGATCTATTAATGAAAATATCTGATTTAGATAAAATGGAATCAATTGTAAGCAGCAACCCGTCTTTAACGTGGGAAGGCTGGAATGTTGTGTTTCTTGAAAAAGATAACGATGCCAGTCTAAAAAAGAATGCAGCTTTTATTGGATCTACTTGGCACAAGAAAGTTGTGTTTGAAAATACTGGTGGAGTCTGGGATATTCCAGATTCTATATTAAGGAAGGGCGATGTACAAGTTTGATGAAAAAGCTCTATGCCTTAATATGGATACAAATCTTTTCTTTGATCAATATGAAGAAAATCCAGAAGTTTCAAAAAAAGTAGACTTGTTGTGTATAAAGTGTCCAGCACAAAGGCAATGCCTTGCTTATGGTGTTAGTAACTCTGAATGGGGAGTTTGGGGTGGAGTGTATTTAGAAGGCGGAAAGATATCTAGAGAATTTAATAGTCACAAAGAAAAGACAGACTGGTTTGATATCTGGTCTGGTATAACAATGGAGAAGGAATAATGTATACATCAAATATGAAAAAGGCTGTTCACTCAATAAAGCCACCAAAAGATTTTCATATGGATATAGTTGACTACGAGCACTTCCTTGCGATACAATTCTATGAGAGTCACTGGAGACATATGAGTGACCCAGAAAGACTTCGTTGTATAGAGTATATGACGAAAATAAAAAAAATGCTGGAGAGTCTTGGAGCACAGGTAGCCCTGGATCCAATTCTTGACATAACACACCCAGATAAGGGTTAAGGAGAAAAAATGGCTACACTAATTACAGTAGTTGGAAATCTAGTAAAGGATCCTGAAGTTAAGGATCTTGGTGCTGGAAAAGTTCTTGCAAAGCTTAGAGTTGCAAGCACTGAAAGATTTCAAGATTCTGATGGATCTTGGAAAGATGGAGATACAGCATTCTACGATGTTGTATGTTGGCGAACACTAGCAGAAAATGTTGCTGGAAGTTTGTCAAAGGGAAATAAGGTAATTGTTCATGGTAAGTTAAAGTATCGTGAGTTCCAAAGAAAAGATGGAACAAAGGGCAATGCCTTTGAAATTGATGCTACTGATGTTGGTCAGTCAATGTCTATCAAGACTGGTAACTTTAGCAAGTCAACAAATGTTGCAAACGCTACAGTATCGGTATCTGAAGAGCCTGATCCTTGGGCTTAGTTGGGTGTCCCCCTTCGGGGGGACATTTCAATATTGACAAAATACAAAAAGTTTGGTAGAGTATATTAATGCCAGTATATTTATATGCATGTGAAAAGTGCGAGGACAATAAAGAGTTGGTCAAGGGTATGAACGATCCTGATCCAGAAAATTGTCCAGATTGTGGTAGCAACATTAAAAGAGTTTTTAGTGTTGGAGGAATTGCCTTTAAAGGAAAAGGCTTTTATAGTACAGGAGGATAAAGTGTTTGGAATTAAAAAAGATTCAATGAATGTAAATGAACATCAATATCGTGCAGTAATAAGTTTAAATAAGAATAGAACATTCTGGAAAGCTTCTGTGCAAAGAAGAATTTCTGTTAATGAATGGGAAAAAGTTGTTTGTGGATTAAAGAATGTTAAGTTTGCTTCAAGAGAAGATGCAGAAGATGCTGCAAGAACTAAGATTCAAGAGCAAAAAATGCTTGATTATAATGATTTGTCTAGCATACGATATGTAATTTACGATGACTAAAGGATTCCAGTATGATTTCTTTTCAGAAGAATGGTATCATGAATGTCGTGCTTGTGGAACAGAGCTATATGCTCCAACTAAAAAACACATGGAAGGTAACTTCTGGCTACATACACATTCAAACGAATGCCTTGGAGGATGGTAATGAAAAAGAATAAGAAAGCAATTAAAAGAGTAAGAAAATTGCATCACCCTATGACTTGGACTACTCGCAGTACTGCAGAAGTGTGTTCAGAATGTAAGGTTCCTTATCCTTGTAGAACTGTTCAAACTTTGGACAACAATGAATAAAAAAGAATTGCTAAACTATCTATCTTATGAAGATGAAGAAATTATGTTGATGGATGGATTTGAAGAAGCCTTTATTGGTTTGTCTAAAAGATGTGGTCAACCAACATTGGCAACATATTCATTTATTAAGATGATGGAAATACTTGTTGAGCGTGACGATATGAGTTGGGAAGAAGCTGACGAGTATATAGCATATAATTGCGAAGGTGCTTGGATGGGTGAACTAACTCCTTTAATTTTGCATGTCTATGACGATCCTTGGAGTAGGTAATGTTTGATAAAAAAGAAGTGCTTAATGAATGTTACTTATGTGAAGCAAGGTTTGAAGATATCTTAGATTTAATTGATCATATTAGAAAATTTCACAAGGAAGCTTCTAATGTCCTTAGTTAAAAAAGTTAAAGATATGCTGAAAGAATATCAAGAAGAAAATGGAACTCTTGATGATAAAGAATATGAAAAACTATTTGTACACCTATACTTACAGCACGAAGATGAGTATTTAAAACAAAGAGTTAGTTCTATTAGATCAGACGGAAAAAGTAGGAATTATAGATGAAAGTTAGAATAAGCAAAAGAGAGTATTCAAACTATATTGAAAAAGATACAGACCTTGCACTTGCAGCAGACATGGCTATTAAAGTTATAAAGTCAAATCCAATGGTTGTTGGTGAGCCAGTTGCTGAAGTCAGCCCTGGCTGTCCTATGGGATACGCTAGTCCAAAAGTAATTTTACACTATGATATTATTAGTCCTAGTATCTTTGATAAGTTTAAGATGTTTTTAACAAAGACTTCTTTAAACGATGTTGTTAAAGAAATTAAGGGAGCAGTTTAAAATGGAATTTGAATTATATCATGAAAAAGATGCTGGACCAATAGTTCGATGGTTTGCAAATAAAATGTTAAGTATATTACACAAGGTTGAAAAGCCTTTGTATGATTATGCAGATATGTATACAGCAGTTTGGGATGACTACGAAGATGAAGATAATCTTTCTGTGCCACATAATCAAATGGGAATATTTGACAACCTAGAGCCGTTACCACAGTTTGAACGACTAGCAGAAGATCTAATTTAATGTCTGATGAAATTTATTACTACAGGGATCGTGTAAGAGAGCTAGAAGCAATTAATAGTTTTGTTAAAAGAAATACTTTACTTTCTGTTCAAAACAAGATAGAATACATTAGAGATGAGCGAGCCAATTCAGGTTTACCAGTTCATGGTATAACAATGGCTCTTGAAGTAGTTAGGACAATGTTAAATGAAAAATAAAAAAGAAGTAAAAGATGATAGAACAATTATTTTTGAAAGTAATATGTATACTGTAGATGAGTTTGTTAACAAGTACTCCCACGCTTTAGCATCTTATTTACTCACTAGACAACTTGGAGATAAAAGCAAAAAGTCTCACATAGTTGATCTTGCAGTAGAAAATGCATCGTTTGCTGAATCTCTTTATATTGGGATGGATACTTTTAAATAATGTTTTTAACAAAGATGATTAAGTTTGCAGAAAAAATTGGTATGGATGTGGATGAACTTATGGAAATGACAGTGCTTGATGCTATAATTAAAATTGAAGAAACTAGAAATATGTGGGCAGACTTAAGGAAAGAAATAGGATAAGATGGAAATTGAGTTTGTTGCTAGAAGTCCATACTATGAAAAAGTAGCACCAAGACCTTATCCAGCAAAAGAGTATTTGCCAAAATGGTACAAGGAGATGCCCTCCTATAATAAAGATAATGATGGCATAAGAAGGCTAACTGTTAGATATGGTGCTAGTAGCGTTACTCCAAAAATGTGTACTCCAATGTATGATACTTTTACTACAGGATACATCATACCCTTGTGGGCAGATGTAGAAGTTAGACAGGTTAATGGAGTTCCAAATCTTTTTTGGAGAACAGAAGCCCATCAATTTGAAATGCATGGTGGGTGGGGTAATGGTGGAAATGATGGAATCACTGGTCTTACAACGCCAGATGGATATTCTAAATTTGTTTTTAAATGGATGAATGGTTGGGACCTTAGAACCCCTAAAGGATATTCGTGTCTAGTTACCGATCCATATGCAAATGAAAACAGCCCATTTAAAGCAATTGGTGCAGTTTTAGATTCTGACAAGCTAAAACTATCAATCCTACCACCATTCTGGATAAAAGAAGGATTTGAAGGCATTGTTGAAAAAGGTACTCCAATGATACAGGTTATTCCTTTTAAAAGAGAAAATTGGAAAGCAAGCTATAGTTCTCTTAAAGAAGGGGAATATAAATTAATGGAAGAAGCTGGATTTAATGCACACATTAAAAATCACTATAAAAGATTTGTTTGGACAAAAAAGGATTTTAAATAATGTCTAAGAAAATTAAGTTTATAGCAGTTCACGACTATGCATGGGAATTAGCAGATAGACCTTATCCTGCAAAAAACAATATTCCTCAATGGTGGAAAAACATGCCACCATATATTGTTGATGAAGAAAATCCAGAAGGCAAAAACTTTTTATTAAGAAATTTAAGAAATAATTTGTCTCCTAAAAAATGTATGCCAATGCTAGATGCGGTAACTTCTGGGTATATAATTCCTTTATGGGCAGATGTTTTTATTAAAAGCTATGAAGATATTGATAATCCAGGATACAGACCATCCGTATTATGGAAAACTACAAGGGAAGTATTTGAGTCTAACATTGATGGCTCAAATCATTTAGAAGCTCCAGAAGGATATTCCAACCTTTATAAGTTTATTAATTTATGGTGCGTAAGAACTCCTCCAGGATACTCTATTAGGATATCTTCGCCATCAGGTTACGACAATTTGCCTTTTAAAACAGTAGATGCTGTTGTTGATACTGATAAGTATGATGCTGGTCTTCCAATACCAATGTGGCTAAAAGATGGATTTGAAGGGTTAATAGAGCGTGGAACTCCATTAGTCCAGATAACCCCTTTTAAAAGAGAAAATTGGCAATCAGAATTTGACCATTATCCAGATGGAGTGCATCCAATGATGCAAGAAAAATGGCTAAGACTAAATTCTTTTGGAAATTATATAAAAACACAATGGTCTAAAAAGTCGTACAAGTAAGTATTAAGGTATAATGTTTTTATGAGTAATTTAGTTGATATAAGAGTTGTTGGCTGCGGTGGCGGTGGAATAAATGCAATTGACAGCATGATATCCCAAGGGCTATCTGGAGTAGAATTTATTGCAATAAATACTGACGTTCAAGCATTGATGCCAAGTTTAGCAGATGTAAAAGTTGACATTGGAAAAGATAGAACTCGTGGTCTTGGTGCTGGGGCAGATCCAAACATTGGAAGACTTTCTGCTAAAGATAGTCTAAGTGAGATTTCAGAAGTTGTTTCAGGAGCTGACGTTGTTTTTGTAACTGCTGGAATGGGTGGCGGAACTGGAACTGGCTCTGCACCAATAGTTGCTGGATGTGCTAAAAAAGCTGGAGCATTAACTGTAGGAGTTGTTACTACGCCATTTGCGTTTGAGGGAAAGAAGCGTATGAATAATGCCTTAGAAGGAATTAATAGTTTTAGTAAAGAGGTGGATACTCTTATAGTTATTCCAAATGAAAATCTTATTTCAATGCTTGATCCAGAAATTTCTATGCAAGATGCATTTAAAGAAGCAGATAACGTTTTATTAAAAGCAGTAGCAGGTATATCAGATTTAATAACAACTCCTGGTCAAATTAATATTGACTTTGCAGACATTAAAAGAGTAATGAAAAATGCTGGCTCTGCATTCATGGGTATTGGATATGCGTCTGGAGAAAATCGTGCAGAAGCTGCAGGTAATGAAGCGATTACAAGTCCAATTCTTAATGTTGATCTTAATGGTGCAACAGGTGTTTTAATTTCAATTGCATCTTCTGGTCAAATTAAAATGCAGGAAGTAAATACTATTGCATCACTTGTAGCAGATAAGGCACATGAAGACGCTGACATTATATTTGGAACAGTCTTAGATGAAGATCTTGAGGATGGTATTTTAGTAACTGTTGTAGCGACAGGCTTTATAAATGAATGATATTAAATGGACATTTGGAATTATAACTATTTATGAAGATAAGCAAAGACTTCAAGAGATCATAGACAGCATTCGTAATCTTAATATTCCAGAGTATGAAATTTTATTTGTTGGTGGCGGAGATAGTTCTGGTATTGACGGAGAAGATATTAGAAAGATTGATTTTGATGAGTCAGTAAAAGAAAGATGGATTACTAGAAAAAAGAATATTCTTGTAAAAGAAGCTAAGTATGACAATATAGTTTTGATGCACGACTATCATATCTTTGATAAAGACTGGTATAAAAACTTTGTTGAGTTTGGAACTGATTGGGAAATTTGTTCTTGCCCGCAATACTTAATTACTGGATCAAGAAATCCTATGGACTGGTCTCTTTGGGATAAGCCAGGTCATGGCAGAGCCTGGTCTTTAAACTATAATGACTGGTCTCAAACTCAGTACATGTATATCTCTGGTGGATTCTTTATGGTAAAGCGTCATGTAATGATTGAAGAACCACTTGATGAAAGTCTTGGATGGAATGAAGAAGAAGATGTTGAATGGTCTTACAGGGTAAGAAATAAGTATGTTATGAAATGCAATGAAAAAAGTATTGTTAGACATAACAAATGGCATAGACACGCAGGTCCACAAAGATGAGTAATAAATTAGTTATATTTGATTTAGATGGTGTTCTGATAGACTCTAAAGATTTACACTACAAGGCTCTAAATGATGCTCTAGGTCTTGTTGGAGAGGATTTTAAGATATCCTACTCAGAACACTTGTCAAGGTATGATGGTCTTAATACAAGGAAAAAGCTCAACATGCTTACCCAAGAAAAAGGTCTTCCAATAGATAAGCATGATGAAGTTTGGGCAAATAAGCAGGAAGCTACTTTTAGACTTTTAGAAGATTTACCAAGAAATGTCATTGCTAGTAATATTATGACTTACTTAAAGCAAAATGGCTGGAAGATTGCGATAGCATCAAATAGTATTAGAGAAACAATAATTAAATCTTTGCACTCAATTGATGTCCTTCATCTGGTTGACTTTATAGTCAGCAATGAAGATGTCTGGCATCCAAAACCACATCCAGAAATGTACTGGAAATGCATGGTAAGCCTTGGAGCATTTCCAAAAGATACTATTATCATTGAAGACTCACATGTTGGAAGACAGGGTGCTATAAATTCTGGAGCAAACCTTTACCCAATTAAAGACTCTTATGATCTAAGTGATATAATGTTCATAGATTTTATTAAAAAATTTGAACAGAAAGAGAGAACTGGACAAGTGCCTTGGAAAAATAAAGAGATGAATGTTCTTATTCCAATGGCTGGTGCAGGTTCAAGGTTTGCCCAAGCTGGATATACATTTCCAAAGCCACTAATTGAAGTTAATGGTAAGCCCATGATTCAAGTAGTTGTAGAAAATCTTAACATTGACGCTCACTATATTTTCTTAGTACAAAAAGAACATTATGAAAAGTACAACCTTAAGCAATTGTTAAATTTAATTGCACCAGATTGTGACATAGTTGTTGTTGATGGAATGACTGAAGGTGCGGCATGTACAACATTGCTTGCGGAGCATTTAATTGATAGTGACAAGCCACTTCTAATGGCTAACTCAGATCAGTATGTTGAGTGGGATTCTAATGAAGCACTTTATGAATTTACTGCAAGTAAGTCAGATGGTGGAATTTTATCATTTAAAGCAACGCATCCTAAGTGGTCATTTGCTAAGATTGGTGAAGATGGTTTTGTTTCTGAAGTTGCAGAAAAGAATCCGATTTCCGATAATGCAACGGTAGGAATTTATTTTTGGAAGCATGGCTCAGACTATGTTAAATATGCAAAGCAAATGATAGAAAAGAATGTTAGAACAAATAATGAATTTTATGTGTGTCCAGTATTCAATGAAGCAATCGAAGATGGCAAAAATATTAGGCTAAAGATGATTGACAAAATGTGGGGTATTGGAACACCAGAAGATTTAAATTACTTTTTAGAAAATCACAAGGAGAAATAATGGCAAAGAGTAAAAAAGACTATTTAAAAATGCAAAATGATTACTATGATGAATATGCTGCCAAGTGGTCTTTAGATTTTAGAGATCCAGTAGTTGGATCATATGATGCTCACAATAATTGGAAAGATTATGATGAGTTTCTTTTTAAAGATTTTGACACCTCTGGCTTAGTAGCACTAGATTATGGATGTGGTCCAGGAAGAAACATTGTAAAATTTAACAGCAAGTTTGAAAGAATTGATGGAGTAGACATTTCAGATGTTAACCTAGAAAAGGCTAGAGTTAATTTACAGCATAATAATATAGAAATTCCAAACTTGTATGTAACATCTGGAGATAATCTATCAATGATTGAAGATGATGTTTATGATGTAATGTTTGCAGTAATTTGTTTCCAGCATATTTGTGTTCACGATGTTAGATTTAACATTCTTAAAGAAGCTTACCGTGTTCTTAAAGATGGTGGAAAGCTTTGCTTCCAGATGGGATTTGGTGGAAAAGAAGGTATTCCAACGGCTGGATATTATGATAATCTTTATGATGCTGCAAGTACAAATGGTCATTCAGATGTTAGCGTTACTAATGAAGATGAGTTAATTGATGACTTAGTTAACAAAATTGGATTTAAAAATTATAAGTCTGACATTAGACCAACTGGTCCAGGAGACAATCATAGAAATTGGATTTGGGTTCAGGTTGAAAAATGATTTATATATCCCATCGTGGTAACTTAACTGGAAAGCATCATGATCTTGAAAACAGTCCAGTATATATTTATCAAGCTATAGACAAAGGTTTTGATGTAGAGGTTGATCTTCGTCATAAAGACGGACAGATATTTTTAGGTCACGAAAAGCCTCAATATTTAATAGACGATAACTTTATTGATGAATGTAGAGAAAGTTTGTGGGTTCATTGCAAAGATAAAGAGTCTTTAAAATATGCCCTTGATGAAAACTTAAACTGTTTTTTTCATAAGGCAGATGATTATACTTTAACTAGCAAGGGTTATGTTTGGGCATTCCCAGGAGTTGCAAAGGCAAACTCACAAACAATTGCAGTTCTCCCAGAACTATTTAGAACTGTAGAAGAAATGAAAGATTTAGACTATTATGGCTATTGCTCAGATATAATTGAATACATAAGGAGTAGTCACAATGTTTAAAGAGATAGATTATAACAAACACTTTGTTATTGGTACACCGCTTGTGGGATGGAAAGCAGACATGGGTGAAGAGATGTCTTGGATAGAAAACTCAAAACAAATAATTGAAAAATTCCCGAATGCAAAATTCTTCACTGCACTAGAGCTTGACGGTAGAGGTTTAGAGCCTTTTGAAAGAGTTTTAAATGCATTAAAAGAAATTAACGGAGATTTCTGGACATATACAGTAAATGATATGGAAAGCACTGTAACTTCTTCTAACAGATGGATTAGAATTGAAACTGGTAGAAATCTTATTAGAGAGTTTGCACAAAGGCTCCGTAAAACTTCTGGGCATCACTGGGGAGAAGATTGTACAGAAGAAAATATTGGAGTTGTAAACTATGATGCAATATTGTATGTTGATTCAGATATAGTTTTAACTGCAGAACTTATTGAAAAATTGTTTGAAGTAGATCATCCTATTGTTAGTGCAGATGTCCCAGCTTATGGACTAAGAGGAAAAGCTGTTTCTGATAATCCAAGAATTGAAGAGCACTGGAATACTGCAGGAATGCTTTTAGTAAACTCCCCAGCATTTTATGATCTACCTTGGTATCATAACTCATATCTTAATTTAAGTGATGATCCAACATTCCAGTCAATGGCTGAAAGATTAAAAGTAAGAGTTGGGTTAGAGAATCTTGATCACACATATGGAATGACTTGGGTAAGAAAAGATATAAAAGCAGAGCATAAGGGTGAGCTTCTTGCCGTTGAAAATAGAAGAATTCCTCCTAGAAATATATAAATTTCCTTAGGATGGGAAACGACCTAGACAAGTCGTAAAACTGTCTGCTTTTATTTATGATAAACTAATTAGATGCACAAAAAGTTTTTATCCTCAATATTTTCAGTATTGTTAGTCTTTTCTCAAGCAACACCAGCAAGTGCATCAGATTCTATTAGGTATAAAACAGAAAAAAGTCAAACAATTAAAAAAGGAAAATGGACAACTATTAATTTTAATGGAAAAACTTCTATCCAAGGTAATGGAAAGAGATCTTTGTTTTGTTATCAGGTAGTCCTTAATACTAAGGGTAAAAAGAAGCCGAAATATGTAAAGGTTCGAATGGTAAGAGTTGGGTCTGGAAAAAATAATGCTACCGCAACAAATACTTATTTCTTTACTTCAAAACCAGACAAAAAATTTGTAGCATCTCAATGCTGGACTATTCTTACCGAGCATCCAATAGTTCTTCAGGTAAGGATTTCTGGTGGTAGCAAGACTTATCAAACCGACATATCCCAATTTAAAATGTGGACTCCAGGAGGAGATTACCCACAAGACTTTTCTGATTTTATTCCTGAAACAACTATTAATTAGTTTATTAGTAATGATATAATAGATTTGTTAGATACGTCTAACGAGGAGTCTATGTAATAAATTGAAAAAAATCTTTTCCTACCTACTATTAATTCCAATGATTTTAATTGGTACGATGTTTTTAGCATCCCCAGCAACTCAAGCAGATACTCCATTAGTCTGTAATATGTCCACCATTACTGGAGATGATGATGGTTCTTTTGAAATGTTATTGCCATTCTCACTAACTCTTGGACCAACAGAATACAATAGAATATACTATAGCACTAACGCAACTGTAACTTTTGGTCAACCAGATGGTACTTTTCACGACTATCCTCAAACCCCTTCTGTCTCTATCGCTGGTAGGGACTGGGTTTCTTTTGGACCAGGAGCTTATACTTCTTATGGATATAATGAAAATTCATTTTGTATAGAATGGTCAGTTCGTCCATTTCCACAATCAAGTGGTCCACTAACTCAAATGAGATTAGTTGTAAATAAGTTTTCAAATGGTGGATGGCATGGAGAAATCACCACAATGACAGATCTTCCTGCAGATGCAAGAAGAGCAATTAGATTTGAACGTGGTCAGCCAGTTGTTCCAATAGAAGCAGCATTTGACGTTAATGGTGGCGTTCCAATTGAAGTTGAACCTGCACCAACACCATCAAGCTTTACAGAACCTCCTGCAATTCCTATTCAATGTTGGGATGGTAGTACAGTATATGCTCCAAATACATGTCCTCCAGTTCCACCAGATATTACTTGTTGGAATGGAGAAGTGGTTCCCTGGAACGGATCATGTCAGCAAGTTCCCCCACCTATTGAATGCTGGAATGGAACATCTGTAAATTGGAATGCCCAGTGTCCTACAAGAACTTTAAATCCACCTTCAAATATAATAGGAGAAGTTAGAATAGATGGTGTTTATGTATCATGGAATCCACCGTATGATCCTTTTACTAGTGTAGAAACATATGCTATTTCCTGGCAGTGTAATGGATGTGCTGGATATGGATGGACTTCAAACAGTACTTCAGTGTTAATTCCTTTTAGCACTTTTAATTATACTGGTGGAACTGGAAGAGAATATATATTTTCAGTAAGAGCAGATAATAATACAACTGCTACATATTCTTCAAATATAGTTGGACCAACACTATTTATTCAGGAGCCTATTGCCAGCCCTGAGCCACAGCCGTCAGAATCACCAACGCCAACAATAGAACCGTCACCCCAGCCAATAGAGCCAAGCCCACTACCGTCAGAACCTGTTGTGCTGCCTTCAGAAACTTCTTCACCTATTCCAGTCCCTTCCTTTTCAAGTCCCTCAGAATATCCGTGGCAGCCTGAAGGACCTGTTGCAGTTCCATCCCTAGATCCTGAGCCAGAGATTTCATATCCAGAACCATTAATTCCAGATCCAATTGAGAGTTCATTTCCTGATCTAGATCTTCCATCCATTGATCTTCCATCTGACAATACTATCACAGAAATAACTGACACTGAAATAGATACATTTATTGAATCCTTTACTGAAAGTGGTGTTATCTCAGACATTGAGACAGAACAACTAATTAATACCTTCTTGGGAGATGGTTTTATATCTGAAGACGAAGTATCTGGACTTTCAGACTCTTTAACTGAAGATGGAGTTTTGACGGAAGATGAAATAGAACTTCTTGTAGATGTTATTTTAGAACAAGCAGATGGTAATGCTATTTCTACTGATTTAATTAATGAACTTGGTCTTGACTATGAAGACTTGCCAGATGATCAGCCAGTTGCTTTAGAAAACGGAGTAATCCTTTTTGCAGAAGTAGCAGATGCTTTGGAAATATTTGAAAATCCATCAGAAATTTTAGGTGCAGTATTTACAGATCCTGGAAAGGCTCTTACTGCTGTAGCTAACATTGGTGCAGATATGACACCAGAACAACGTGAAGAATCACAAACAGTGGTTGTTGCGTCCGTTATTGTTGGGCAGGTAATAGCATCAACTAATTTAATAACAGGGAGGATAAGATAATGAAGAAATGGTTGAAAGATAAGTTTCGTGAAACATTAAACCAAACATTTACCCTTCTTGGCATGTTCGTAGCATGGGCAGTCCTAGACGGGTCTGCTAAAACAGTAGTTGGTTGGGCAATTATGCTATGCGTAGTTGTATGGTTGTTTTCAATGAAATTTAGAGAAGAAAAGGAGGAAGAAGAAAATGGCAAAAAATAATGTAGATATCACAGTAGTTGATAAAGAGACTGGAGAAGAAGTAATTGGTTCCAAAGCAGTAACAAATGTTTGGAATATATTCTTCAGAATTGTTGCAGTATTTGCAGCGTCTGGTCTATCAATTATTGGTGCAGGTTCCTTGGTTGGAATTGATACACTAACTGCTGTTATCATGGCAGGTACTCTTGGTGTTGCTACAGTTGTTGAAAAGCTCGCAAGAGCATTCCTCGATGATGGCAAGTTAAGTGCTAGTGAAATTAACTCAGCATTTAGTTCAGTAGACAAAAAAGCAGAGTAGTACATAGGATATAATATAGTAGGGGAGTCCTCCAAAGGGCTCCCTTATTTTATAGAAAAAGGAAATGATTTAAATGGGTTCACCAATTGTTGGAGGTAAGGTTACAACACCTTACAAGAAGCTTGGAAAAATGTGGTCAAAAGGCTACCATACTGGCGTAGACTATGCTTGTAAAGAAGGAACAGACATCGTTGCTGTTGCTGATGGCAAGATTGAAAATGCTACCTGGGGAGCCAGCTATGGCACACAGTTAGTCCAAAAAGTTGAAGGTGGCTGGGTAATCTATGCACACCTTTCAAAGGCTCTAGTAAAGCCTGGAGATAAGGTAAAGAAGGGTCAGCACATTGCTGAATCTGGTAACACAGGCAACTCTTCAGGTCCTCATCTTCACTTTGAAATGAGAGATAATATTAGATGGAGTGCAGGTAAAGATATTGATCCTGCTAAGATTCTTGCATCTTAATTAATTAGCTAAAGCCCTTGACATCATTTTGTCAAGGGTTTCTGCTATAATTAGATTATGTCTGAGTATACATCTTGGAAAGCTGGAGATCCAAAAATTAAACCAGCACCATTAAAAGTTAAGCCAAAAACTTGGACACTATTAACTTTTGATGAAGGAAATGTAATTACACCTAAAACAAATGGTACTGCTATTTGGGGATTCTATATAAATGTAGATGAACTAGGAGGAGCAAAGACTGTGAAGCTAAGATGGCTTCGTGAGCCTAATGGAGCCAAAGATTTTACAGGACAAAGAACTCTTGATTTAGAGCTTTCAAATATACATAGTGGTCTTTGGATGTTTAATGCTAAAAAGGGTCAGCCTGTTGGAATTGAAATTTATCATGCAGGGGCTAGTGATATGACAATCATTACTCGTGAATGCAAAATGTGGATTCCAGTCTAATAAAACTATTTATCATTTTGTTATAATAAAAACTTGATTTTGTTATCATTTCATGCTATTCTAGAATAATGCGTATCAGAACCTTGGTTCCGATTGCCCTTGTTGCGGTTCTTGCAATTGCATCCCTACCAACAAGCCACAGTCAGACCAGTGCTAATGCACCGCAAAATGTAGCAAGTATACATAGTATCAATAGAAGTATTGAAATTGCTAAACTTGCAACATATGAAAAAGAAACAAAGAAAGATAAGACTAGAGGTAATGAAAAAGCTTCTAGATCCAAGAGAGCAAATTCTCTTGCTGCAAAAACTAATCAAGCTTTTGCAAAGTCCTATATGGAGTCTAAATACTCTTGGGGCGAAGACCAGCACTCCTGCCTAGTGGATCTATGGAATCGTGAAAGTGGGTGGAGGCATACTGCTGACAACCCAAATTCAAGTGCCTATGGAATTCCACAAGCCTTGCCTGGAAAGAAGATGGCAAGTGCTGGGGCAGATTGGAGAACAAATCCAGAAACACAAATCAAATGGGGTCTAAACTATATTGACAAACGATATAAGACTCCCTGTGGAGCATGGAGTGCATTCAAGAAAAAGGGCTGGTATTAATTTACTAGTTTAATTAAACATCCTGAGTATGATGATAAACTGCTCATTCAAACTTGACAATATAAAGGATATAGGGTAGAATCTATATATGGATAAACTAAAAATTATTATAGAGGAACCAAGTGGTTCAAGACGTTCATTCTTTTACAATGTAAAGAGTGAGCAAGAAGCACATGACATTGTAAAAATGGTTGAAGAAAGTTTAAAGCCAAACTTTAGTATGCCAGTCTGGAAGTATCTAGTTGATAAGGATAGTAAGTGAAAACAGAAGTAATTGATTTTTGGGCTACATGGTGTGGTCCTTGTAAGCTAATGAATCCAATTCTTGACGAGGTAGAAAAGGAAAATCCTGATCTAACTATTACAAGAATTGATATTGATTCTGATAAAGATATGGTTGAACAATATAAAATTCAGTCAGTTCCTACTTATGTTATCTTAAAAGATGGCAAAGAGGTAGATAGAATTATTGGTGCAAAGCCTAAGTTTGCTTTCTTAAAGAGAGTGTTCCCAGAAAATGTCTGAAATTATTTTATTAGCAATATTAGTAACAAATCTATTTATTCTTAATGAAATCAAAGAGTACATCTTTGATAAAAAGTCTAAAGAAAAAGAAAAAGAAAATATCCTTAGAAAGGGATTGATTTAATGTCTCAAACATTAGAGTTAGTGGTACAAGAATTACAAAATAGAATTGGTCAACTGGTTAGCCAGTATGAAACTCAGATTGCAATTTTAAAAGCACAGGCAAATGAAGCCATTCAGTCAAAAGATGCCGAGATTCAAGAGCTAAAGGGATCAAAGCTAAGCGTACAATCAACAAAGGAAAAGTAATGGGAAAACATCATGACAAGGTTGCAAAAGCTTTAGAAATTCGTGTTAAGAATGTTCCTAACAAGGGTGGATACAATACCCCTGGATCAATGAATAAAAAGAAAACTGGATACGCAAAGAATCGTTAAAGTTTGGTAGAGTTGGGCAGGTGGTGAGCCCCATTGACTGTAAATCAATCGCTTTAGCTGTGATGGTTCGATTCCATTCTCTACCACAATATAGTTAGGTATAAATGAGTAAAAACATAGACATTCTTTATCTTAGTGATGAAGAGTACTTTAAAGTAGAGACTATGCCAACAAAAAGAGACTGGATGGATGAGACTAGTGGGAAGTTTTCGTATAAGTGTATTCCATTAAATGTTGCTAATCAAAATGGTTGGCAAGTACTTTCTCCAATAGAGTTTTGTGCAAATTGGAATGGTGGAAATAATCCAGAAGATGTAGAAGTGCACTACCATGAAGAAAGTAAGATGCATTTTGCAGCAGGTCATTTTGGTTATGGAATATTAACTATCATGCCTGACTTTGTTTTGAAAACTGAAAAGGGTATTTCTACTCATGTAAAAGGCATTCCAAACTATCCAATAGATCCATTACATCCATTAGAAGGAATGATAGAAACTGATTGGTTGCCATTTACTTTTACTTTTAATTATAAATTTACTAGACCTGGAGAAGTAATATTCAAAAAAGGTCAGCCACTATTTTCATTCCTTCCAGTAAAGCGTGGGTATGTAGAAAAGTATAAAATCAATAGAACTAAAATTGATAAGCATCCTGAAATTAATAATAGGTATAAGTTGTTTGAAAAAGCAAGAGAAGATCATTTAGATAAAAATGGAGAACGAAAATATGATAAAGCATCTAATAAATCTTTTCAGGGATTTTATTCAAGTGGAACGTTGCTTGGTGCTGGTCAAATAAGTGATCCTCCACAAAAACAAATAAAGCTAGACAATTGACAAATTGATTTAAATAATATATAATTAAATATCAATCCCCAATAGCTCAATTGGCAGAGCGTTAAACTGTTAATTTAAATGTTCCTGGTTCGAGTCCAGGTTGGGGAGCTACCCCCAATTAGCTCAGTGGATAGAGCAATAGGTTTCTACCCTACAGGTCAGGAGTTCGAATCTCTTATTGGGGACTTTAGGAAATATAGATATATAATAGAATAACTATGTATGAATACCGTGTCAAACAAGTATTAAAGGTGGTTGATGGTGACACTCTTGATGTTGATATTGATCTTGGCTTTAATGTTTCGTATACACAGAGGGTAAGGTTAGCAGGTATTGATACTCCTGAATCTAGAACAACTGATCTAAAAGAAAAAGCACTTGGTCTAGAGGTAAAAGAATATCTAAAGCATCATTTAGAAGGTGCTGAAGATGTAATTATTCAAACAGAAAAGCCAGACAGTTCTGAGAAATATGGTCGTATTTTAGGCTGGTTATTTATTGATGATGACGAGATCTCTCTTAATGAAAAGATGATTAATGAAGGCTATGCCTGGGAATATGATGGGGGAACAAAGAAAAAAGACTTTGATGCCCTACTTGCCAAAAGAGCCAAATAGTGCTATACTAAAAGCACGGAGGCAGACGCTCATTTACAAGAAAGAATACAATGTTTGAAAAACTAATAGAATATAAAAAAATGCGAGAAGCGATACAAAAAATACGCAGCCTACATTCCCCTGCAAATTCTGGTGGTTGTAGTGATCCTGAATGCTGTTCTCCATATGATTCTGAAGAGTTTTGTAGTGAATGTCAGAACTATCAATATCCTTGTACAACTATAAAAATATTAGACGGTGATAAGTAATGAAAGCATTGGACGGACCATTTGAGGGTAAAGAGTATAGAGATGTTCCAGATGAAACAAAGCAAATTATAGATCACTATCGTGACTATTATGTAACTAAAGAAATGCTTGAAGATCCAAATTACTATCCAATTCATAAAGTAGTTTACAATAGAACAGAAAATGGCTGGGTAATGGAAAAATGAAATTCTCTCACTCAATAGCTGAAATACTAATCCTATCCTTTGTGGCATTAAACTGCTATGTAAACGTAAGACGATATTCTTGGGATAAAAAGAAAAGAAAAGCTCAAATATGGGCTGTAGGAAGCGATTACGATAAATAAAAAATCGTAAAAAATCGGGCAAAAAAAATCGGCGGAAATAGTATACATATGCATGACACATGCAATATAATAGACTATGAAGAAATTACTAAATAGCATCCTATTTGGAGCATATCTAGGATTTACTATATTCATCGTAGCAATTGCAATCCTTGCGACATATCTACCCTAAATATAAATAGCAATTTTTGCGGGGGAAGAATAAATCTTCTGACTATTACCTATATAAACTATATAACAATAACTATATATACAAACATATATAAGAGTCTTTAATGATGCTTCGCATATGATCATATAAACCAGAAGAAAGTCTCTTAGAATGCCTTATAGAGCCTTTAAATAGCATAATATAACTATGTCTGGCTATTCTATATGATATATATTGATTAATAATGGATAGAAATGGAGTATAGTGGAGGGAATTGGGTGAGAAAGCATATCACATCTTAATCGTAATGTCAAATATATCAAATGGGCGTGTTTTATTTTCATATATTTTGCATAGTTTTTAATATATTCCAGCCTATTTTTGGCTCATTCATAATACTTTTTAATGTATTTTTATATATAGTTATATAGGTATTTATCCAGGATAATTTTAATCCCTTCGTAATACCCTGCCCGCAAAAAACGGGGATTATTTATGAATGTAAAATATCTATTGGGTAATTACATTGAGGGGAATTTTTAATAGCAATATCTAATGCTGTCTTTATTTTCTTTATAGGGTCTTTCCATGTATATGAAGTATCTAATGATCCAATGGCAAATTGATTACCAGATCCAATAGTTGTATATTTATCATATTCATTTACTTGCCAATCATTAGTAGATATTTGGAATAATCTTCCATGAATACCCACCAAAAAATCTGCAGCAGCTTTATCATCATCTGATATATCAATACCATATTGTTCAATAGCTTTTTTGAGGGTAAATATAAAATCAGTTCTCATATACTTATCTACATCTTTTTTAACTACATTAGGAAAATCAATATAATGAGCTACTTGTCCAGATCCTCTTGAAGATGAATATCCAATTAAAAATTGTCCATTCTTTTTTATTTTCGGGGTAATAGGAGAAGATATTGAACTATCATCTGACATAGCTCTATCTGATCCCATATATACAATACCATTATCTATGAGTCCAATTACTATAGTCATAATATCTATTATACTCTCTTTCCTTTGATTTTCAAAATATATTTAAAATGTAATTATTCCAGGGGAAATTTGACTTCTTCGTAATAGTATGCTAGAACTGGATCCGCGCCCACCCTGGTGGGGGATGTAGGGCTCGAACCTACGACTGGCAGATTATGAGTCTGCTGCTCTAACCAACTGAGCTAATCCCCCAACTATTTATTTAGTTGTTAAATCATCAATTGTTTCATATTCATTATCTGGATTTGCATCAAATAATAAACAAAGGTCTTTCCAAGTTTCTTCTAATAGTTCTTCACCACTATCTGTTAGAATAACCATGTCTTGTACAATGGCAATTGATAATGGAATACCTAAATCATTATAATCAAAGAATTCTTCATACTCCCCTGAATTAAATTCATCTTGAGTAAACTGTACAAGAATTTCTGCTTTAGTTCTATTGTCCATTGTCGTGTCCTGTCTGATAATCAAAGATGAGTTCTTTACTAAGTGTAATTTGCTCGTCTGCAATTATCTCGTTGATTCCGTCTGCAAAGTTTTTAGCATTTGCAATTACCATTTTATTATTTTCAGTTATTCGTCTTGGTATCCATAACCGCCATTGTGCTTGGCTAATTCTACCGTCTGCTAAAAGTGCAACGATTTTATCCGCTACACTTTCTGTTTGTGATTTTCCCATAGTGTCCCATTCTAGCATTGAGGTCTGACAAAAGGGGCAAGGACTCTCCCTGCCCCCTAGCCAGCATTAACGGGACTTAACGACCTTGTTACGGCGAAGTGAGGTTAGGTTTGTGTTATGCACAAAATGTCCTAGACCGTCACGGATTACTACACGCTCTGTATCTCCCCACTTTTCAAGTGAAGTGAAACGTTGCTTCTTTAGAGTACGCATTTGCTCTCTTGTCATGTTCTCTCCTTAAGAGTTACCTTGTTATTATCTTACCATTTTTGACAGGGGTTGTCAAATCTATTGTTCTTCCATTAATGAAATTATTACATTGTCTGGTATTAGCAGTTCTACATCATCTTCCATTTCATCTGTGGCATATATAATAAAACCATCAGATAACAGGTCAAACTTCTTAACTGTATAAATCTCTTCTTCCCATTGGATAATATCTCCAGGCTCCAGGAAATTAGGAAGAACAAAGTCAGATACGCTATACGAGTTCAAGTTCATCTTGCATCGCCTCCACATAGGATTCTATCACACTTGATAAGTTTACTAAGACTGCTAGAGTTAGTTCATTATCATCTAGTTCCAATGCTCGTTCTAAGTTAAGCACGGTATGTTTAATAAATCTATTAATTGCTGTATCCATTAGTTCCACCATTGATCATCTGTAATGTAGTCAATACCTGCGTCTATTGCCTCGTAGAATGTTTCATAGACTTCACCCATATCATCGTTGTGAGCAAATAGTTCCCACCAAGGGTTCATGCGATATATTTCAAATCCTGCATTACTAATAGTTTTAATAAACTGCATTAACTGAATGTCATCGTTGATACCTGCGGCTTCTAGGTCGTCAGAGTATCTAACGATAGTAGCACCCTCATCTGACAATTCACCATTAACTAAGTTTGGTAGTGTTAAGTGCATTTCACCATTACGTTCAATGTCTACAACACGGTCAAGGTATGTAATCTGTGCATAACTCTCTGCACCTTCTTGCCAAACATAAAACTCTGGCATTTGTTTAGATGTAGGAATCGTTTCTGTGTATTCTACTGTAACGCCTTCTAATAGTTTAGTCATTGATATCTCCTATATATTCTCCGTCTTCATTTTCCATACGCACGGTAAAGTTTTGCATAGTTCCAAAATCTTCATATACCCAGTCTTTAATAAAATCAATAATCTCTTGAAGAGTAACGCTGTTTGGGTCTCTTTCCATATCCATGTCTAAAATATTCTCTGCAATATTCTGAACATCATATGAAATAGTTCTTGATAAATGTAGTTCTTTAGGTAATGTAATCATATCCGTATCCTACTACACTTTCTTTGTTAAGTCAAGTCTTGTTAGGTTATAAGCAAGGATTTCTTCTAGTCTCTGGTATTCAGCTAATTCTTCTGAACCCTCTTCTGCAAACTCCCAATGTCCAGTAGTTTTATTATAAATAGTTCCGTCACCCTCTTCTAGCATTACGTTAGTGGTTTCAGCATCTACCATAAAAGCTCCCCAGTCTTCGTCATAAACTACAACCCAATGATGTTGGTAACTCATACTTCTACTTCTCCTAAATCCATTAGATATTCTTCCTTGCCACACTCTATGCAACTAAATACCATTTCATCTTCATACTCTAAAAATTCAGCATCACACATACAGCACTTAACTTTATTCATTAACATACTAATCCCTTTCGTGTACGATTATGTCTTGTAGGTAAAAAACTGACGGGTCAATCTTATAGTTGTCAATTAATTTATCTGTTGCTGATTCAATAACAAAACTATCTGTATCTTCTAGTTCATCTGGCGGTGTAGGAAAACCAACATTAACTAAAATAACCATGTGTTCAAATACAAACTCTACATCATAGAAATACAAATCCATTAGTTAATCTCCACTTCTACTCCATAGGTCTCTATACCTGTCATTACTACATCAGTATCTACTGTGTCATCAATCTCATCATAACAACCAATGCTCTTGAAATAGTCCCACATCTGCTGAATGTCGTCACTATCAGTCTCATCAATTCCTGGGTGCTCTTCTAGATACTTGTCCCACTCTGCTTGTGGAACTTCCATACTCCACACGGATTCAAAAGTTCCCTCAAAGATTCCTCTTAGTTTCATTACACTATCTCCAACTTGTTCTTGGCAAAGAATAGGTCTGTGCCGTCCTCATCTTTAATTGAAATCTGGCAAGGTACATCAAATTTGTCAAGGAATAAATTATGTTCTATCTGCCATTCTTGATCTTTAACAAACTCTACCATAGCCTCATGTGAAATAGGGTGTCCATGAATACCATACTCACCTGTATCTAACATCATCTTTATTAAATCTGCTTCTTGATAAATCACTTCTGTTGTTGCTACTAAGTATGTCATTACTTTTTACCCCTAATAACTATCTGAACCATTTCTTCTGTATGATAAAAATGCTTTACAAATTCATAAGCAGTTTGCCATTGTTCTAATTCAATGCCACCATGATTATGTAGGTCTGCTATTTCGTATGCTAATTTTTCTAGCAAAGGATTTGTTGTGTCAATCATTACTTTCCTTTTCGTAGGCTGATACTTTGTATCCTATCACAAGGGTCTGACAATTTTGCCCAGGTTATTCCAGGCGATTTCTTAATGCGTCATAAAATGATTAATAAGATAATTAGGGGGCGCGGGCTTTGCAGCTCATAGATGGTGAGCAGTTTAGTGGTCATGCTCAGGACCGTGCTACCCTTATTTATACTCTGTGTAACTGAGAGTCTCTTCCGTTCAGATTTTATCCTACTAGGCGAAGGCAACCTCTTTCACAATGGAAAGTAGTTTGTTCTTTTCTGCTGTGATAACTGGGTCAAATCCTGATGCACTTGCAAGGATTCCCTCGTTATTTCCATTACGGGCAGAGCGATACCAGTCTAGGCGTTCTGTAAGTGTGTTGTATGCACCCCAAGCGGTATTGTTAATCATTGAGTTAGTGCTTGATGCAAAAATCTCATCTAGCAAATCAATTTTGTTTTCCCACTTGGTCATAGCACCTTTGGTATCTTTGTCTGGCATTGGATAAGCCTTTTCAACAATCTTAGCAAAAGTTGTCTTAGTGATTTCTTTTTCAATAAGTTCTTTAGCCATTTTGTCGAATTCGTCCATGTAAGTCTTTGCAAGACCTAGTGCTTCACGAGCCTGAGCAATACGTCCGTCAAGTGTTGATGTGTGTCGCATCTTGAAAGACTGCTTAGTTCCTTTTAGTGCAATGTTGAGAGTGTTAGCACACACAACACGAACAGGTGTGATAGATGCTTGAACAGCAACAGAACCGTCATGTGATGTATTGACTAGAAGATAAGTGTTAATTTTATCTGCAACACCATTTGGGTCAAGCACTGTCTCACGCTCAAGAGCAAGAGAACCAAACACAACACGACCATTCTTTAATGAACCTGCTGTTTCCCAACGAGCACCGTCTAGCAAGTAGTTGCCAAAACTAAACAAATCTTCATTCTGTAAAGTTTGGTAACGCTCACCAACTACGGCAAGAACATCAGGGTTATTATTTTCAGGGTGGTCACGAACAACTAAAAAGTTAGACTTAGTAGATGTGTAGTTGTCAGGTAGTGGAACATCTTCAAGACGAACATTCCAATTATCTAGTTTTGCTAACTTAAGCATCTCACTAGCACTTGTTACTTCATGGTCAAAGACAGTTCCTAGACCATGCCATGCTGGTTCACGAAATGATGCAAAGTTTTCAACTGCTGCTGGCATTTTTTTCTCCTATAAGGTAGTTTGTTTAATAGTCTTACTATAACACAGAGGTCTGACATTTCCTAATCTAATCAGACATTTCAGGGGCATTTTCTTAACCTCTTAAATAACGATTTGATAACGGGCGCGGATCAAGCTTTGAGAGGGGGCAGTTTATTGTCAATGCCCAGGACTTTTCCTACCTACTAGGAAACCTAGTATCTTTCGTCTATTGAATCAATGTCTGCATCAAACTCTTGAATCTCATACTTAGATTCATTTGATTCGATTGTGATGTCAAAGTCATAGATGCTTAAGTCAGACACATCTTCATTGACAGGCATAGAAACTGTTGCCTTGATTGTTACATTGAATTCAACTTCAACTTCCTTGGACAAGTCAATACCAAAGATGTTTGCAATTTCAGTTGCGTGTTCTTCGCCAATCTCATCAAAGTTCTCAACAAGATAATCTTTTAACTTGTCTTGTGCCCTTGAGTTACGGTTGTTAGTTTCTTGTAGTGCATCTAGCCTCCAGTAAGTTCTGGAAATGTCGTCTGCATTTTCTAAGTCAAACTTTGAATCTGATGGTGTGCCATAGTAGTAACCCTTGCGTACTAAGATAGTTGCTTTTGGGTCATACGCTGGTGTTACTGCTACTTGCTCTGACATTGGTGTTATTGTTGCTGGAATTGGAAAGTCCACGATTATTCTCCTTGTAGGTTGTTTGTTGAAACTAGTGTATCAGAGAGGTCTGACAATTCTACCCATTCCTCTAGTTCTGAATCCCACTTGAATTTAGTGGTATCCACAGGGCAATCTTCATACCCGTTTTCAGGGTCTCCATACTCACAGATACATTCTTTATCTCGTTCCTTGTGGTCAGCGTGAGACATTGGGGAATCATACTCATCACAGGCAATGTCTTCTCCACCTAAGAATGTGCAAGCACCGCCCCAACCTTGCTCTTCCTCATACTCATAGTCAAAGTTAAGAGTTGGGTATTGTTCTGATAGTTTCATCAGAACCTCCCCAACAGGACTCCAAGCGGTTTCAAATTGGTACAAGATAGAACCATCATCATTAACTGTTTTAATAGTGTTTGGATACTCAGACTTATTATCTACTGCTACATCCCACTTAGTTCCCCAGTTACGGCAGTTCCAATGATACCAGTCTTGGTCTTCTTTCATAGAGCGAACAAACTCTTGCATAAAAGATTCGCCATCCATCTTACCATCATCATCTTTCTTGATGTTTTTGCTACCCTTATGCACATCTGTTTCATAGTATGCTTCAAGGTCTGTTGGCTTTACAATGTTCCAAAAAGCAAATACAGGATTATCATAGTGCTGTTCATCTGCAACCCAAACAATTTCACCATTCTCAAATTTATGTTCAGGGAAATGCTTTACAAACGGTTGATTTAATTGTTCAACCATCTTATCTAATTCTGACTGTTCGCCAGATACAACTAGACTGTTAAATACCCAGTTTGGCATTTTATCTCTTTTCTTAGTAGGTTATGATGAAATCATACCACAAGGGTCTGACATTTTCAGGGGCATTCAGGGAAACTTCTTAAACTTCTTAAAAGAGCTTTGAAATGGGGGCGCGGCTTCCTTGCGATCTGGATGGGACTTGAACCCACGACCTCCGCCGTGACAGGGCGGTGCTCTAACCAACTGAGCCACCAGACCAAAGGTGTGCCAGGATTTAGATCTCTATCATTCAATCACCAACAACCTGGCGGTATTGGCTACCTTTTAATTAATTGAGTTACCTTACCAAGAGGCTTGGTACTCAAAATAGTCGAACTTGCTATCAAGACATCTAGTGATGATACCAATAGTGTCGTTCAAATCTCCAAAGTAATACTCATCATAGTCAGTAGAGCCAAAGAAGAAACCACTACCTGTTGGCAATAATTCTTCCGCACTTTCTGGATTAGCAATTACTTCAATACACAATTCTTTTAATTGTTCTAAATCTTCTCTACGAACAAGGATTGGCTGACATTCATCAACACCATCTGCTAAGTTATTTACAAACCAATGATGAATCATATTTGACTTACGCCAGTAACCCATTGGAACATCAACAGACAAACCAGCAAAGCCAGTCTTATCAATTACATCTTCTAATTCAAGACGACTAACAATTTCATTGAACACAGGATTGATGTCATCTTGGTCTGCTTGACGATTAAAGTTGTGACGGTACACATACTCACTAGCACGAAGATACATATCTAAGCCCATTTTATTCTTCTTTCTTTTGTAGGTAGTTTTATCTTAGCATAGAGGTCTGACAGTTTTTTCAGGCGAACCACGCACCGCACTCCAGTTGTGGTAGTCTTACCTAGTGCAAGACCTGAAATGTCTGATTAACTACTTAGCAGTAGTCCAACGGTCTTGACCATTTACATCAAGACGGATACGCATAGTACCGTTAGCGTTCTTTACAACTTCCTGAACGATACCAGTTACTTTGCTCTTTGCGGTTGTGAACTGTGAGCCAACAGTTGGGGCGATTGTTTTTGCCATTTGCTTCTCTTTTCTTTTGGGGAATTGTTTCCCGTTGTTGTTATAGTATTACTATACCAGAAAGGTCTGACAAAAGCAAATCCATTCTGATAATTCCAGGGTGATAAAGATCACATCTTAAATGCTTGACAAATGGGGGATTTTGGGGCGCGGCTCTTTCGAGCTAGACCCTCACTTTCTCTTTTAGGTATTCAAAATAAATTTCAGGGGATGCCATTTCTTTCATTAGTCTATCTAACTTTCGCATAGTCCTTTTATCTTTATTAAATAAATTCATTATAGCCATTCTGCTAAATCTCCATCTGCAATTTCTGAATAGTCCATACCTTGTGATTCTGCAATTGCTTCCCACAATTGTTCTTCTGTGTAGTTTCCATCTGGATACCACTCTGTTAAAATACCATACAAATCTTTCATCTTGCTCATTATGCATACATCCTTTCATAGAATGAAATTGTTTCTTGAGTATCACAATCTGTGATTATTCCATTTAATAAATCTAATACAACTGTTTTATCCCAACCCTTGCCAACGTGGTCACGACCAATTGCATAGATACCATAGCCAGTTTCTAAAAGTAGTTCATCTTTAAGTAAGTATGAGATAACCATACGGGTAAAGTATGAATGGTCTCCCTTGCGTGGCTCTGCGTGTGCCAATGCACCTGCTAAGTCATCTTTCCAACTGTACTCACCCCAATGTGAATACAAAACGGTTAATGCTTCTGTTCCGTCATCAAATACAAAATTAATTCTTGCACCCATTTTAGTAACCTGCTTCCGTTAGCATTTTGTTAATTGCATCTAATTCTTCTTTAGACAATTTTGCAAGGGCATTGTCATCTATGACACCCTCAAATAAATCCTTGATTAGTTCTGTATCTGACATTTTATCTCATTTCTTAGTAGGTAGATTTATCTTATCACAAGGGTATGACATTTTATTCATCATCTTCCCCAAATTCTTCATCAAACATCCAGCACATAGCACAAATACCGCTAATGAAACGCTCACGAACATCTGCATCGTATTCTGACAATACGTTCTGGGCTAAGCCACCTTGACGGTATGCAAATAATTTATCTGATGCAATTGAAACAGTTAGAGTGTCGCCACACATAGGGCAAGGGTGTGAGGTAACGACATAACGCTCGTTCATTACTTTCATAGGATTGTGTAAAGTGAACATAGTGTTCCTTTCGTTGGTAGGTATGATTTCATCATAGCATAAGGGTCTGACAATTTTTCCAGGGGGTCCAGGCTATTTTCTTAAAAGTCTTAAATAAAGTTATCCACAGGGCGCGGCTCCTTTTCAGCTGCCTACTTCCCATCACTCCATCTGGCGGTATCCAAATATTCATTATCATTCTTTTTGTATTTGAATCCGTCAATGAATCCAATGACAGGTAGAAACAATAAACAACTTATAAATAATAGAAACAGAAATTTCATTAGTCAAACAATTCCTTTTTGTGTTTTGGTTTTCGTCTGTATGCTTTTTTATTTTTGTGAGGTTGGGCTGCGTTGCTCCTACGCAACTCTAGCCTTGCTCTCAACTGTTCAGGTGTTGCAATAAATTTCATTACATCTCCTCGTCCTCAAAGTATTCATCTTCCATTAGCCAAGCATCTAAACGATGATTCTCTGCAATTGCACTTGCAGGTGCATAGTTACTGCCACGATACATAACGCCTTGAGGCAATTCTATTTCTGCAAAGTAGTCTTCATTCCAAATTGCGTTGATCGCATCTATGCAAGGTTGTACCATTGACGATGGCACGGGTGGATAGAAATTGTATTGTAGGTGCAAGTTAATCTGTTGCTCCATTGGCATTGTATCCATAGTGGATAATTCAGTTGCAAAGTTTAGTCCCATTGTGTTTCTCATTTCTAGTAGGTTGTTTAATTAGTTTATCAGATAGGTCTGACATTTTAGAATGGTGGGAATGACCAACAAGGCACAAATTCCTCATAGGTCTTGTTTATTCTTTTGATAACTATTTCAGCAAACATTGGTTCAACGCTTGATGATGCAGACTTTACGGGTTGCCCAATGTATTCTAGATACATCTTGACATCTTTTGAAGGAATTTCTAATTGCTTAGCAATTTCATAGACTCTCATTATTTCACTCCTAAGTAACGATTCATCAAGCGTGTGTATTCATCACGCCAGATTTTTTCTGTACGGGTGTCACCGTGCTTAGCGTGACTTTCTGCAAGTTCAAGGGCAGACATAGCCTTGCGTAGGATTACGACTTTTGAGTTACCATTCATTTTGGTACTTCCTTTCATTATGGTTTCACTTTACCATAGGGGTCTGACAATTTTAGTATTTCAGGGCGTGTCTAAGGTAAACATTTGGTAAACTTTTCAAGGGGTTTATCCACAACTTCTTAACAGGCTGTGGAAAACGGGGCGCGGGCTTTTCGAACAGGCGTTCGATCAGCTCGTTTTGTTAGTCTGTAAAATTATCTACAAGCAAATAAACAAAACCTGCAAGGGATAAAATTAAAACCCAAGAATAAAAACTATTCATTAGTAGTCACCTCTAAATGTAAATGCAAGTGAGCGAGAACCTAAATCAAAAATAAGGGAAGTATTTTTGGTTGAAGTTTTTTTGTTGTAGTAGTTAGAGAAAGAAATTCCAATTACGAAAGTTCCGTCAATTTTGTTGTGTTGTATTTTCATTATTTCATCACCGCATTTTCAAATCGTGTTTTGTCAAAGTTTGGATTATCTCTTTTGAAAAAAGTTTGAAAGTCTGAAAGCAAGTCTTTGAAAACTTGTGCTTCAATTTCCAAGTGGTAAGAGTTTAGAATCTCTGCTACTGCTACATAGTCTTTTCGTGTCATCATTACTTACCTGCCTTTAGTACCATAAATTCAATGGCTAATGCTGTGTAGGCTTGTTCCCACATCTTTTTATTTTTCTTTAGTTCTGTAACACTTACAACTAAGTAAGCAAGAGCCCCAGCAACTAGGCTAGGTATTAAGATGATTAGTGCTATTTGGATTAGTGACATTAGATGCCCTTTCGTTTGTTTGTTAGTTTTATCTTACACTAGAGGTCTGACAGTTTTACCCGTAGACACGCTTAGTCAAAAGATTTATTTGGCGATTGTAGTAGTCAATCATTCGCTCATTGGTTGGGTCATACTTTAGGGTACGCTCTAGGTCATTTACTGCATCTACTAGCAGTCTTGCATTCTTGATTTTAGTGTAAGCCATTTTGGTTTACCTTTCTATTTTTTGTGGCGTGGGCAAAATGAATGTCCCAAGCCAGATTGAACGGGTGCTAAACATACAACACAAGCAAGAGTCGCTTGAGGTAATGCAAACAAAATTTCTATTTCATCACCTATTGAAATTTCGTCAATAGGGGTAACGGTCACGCCTGATTCATCTAGGCTTATCATTTCTAAGTAACTCATTTTGAGTCCTTTCTTTTTGTCTTATGATTTCATCATACACTAGGGGGCTGACAATTTCTGCCATTTAGGGGGTGTGTTTAGATGAACATTAGATGAACAATAATCCACAGGTTCAGGGGCATTTCATACCCATCTTATACACAGGTTATCCACAGGGGCGCGGGCATTCGAACAGATGTTCTATGATGTACATCACAAAAATAGTTTTGCGACACGCCCGAAAAACACCAAAAACTGTCAGACCCCTATGTTACATTGAGAGTATAGAAAGAAAGAAAGGAGTTAAGAATGTTTAACTTACTAAATGAAACAGAATACATCTGTTGCTTCTGTGAAAGTGAAATGTCTGCTGACCAGATGTTCTGCTGTGATACCTACAAGGGTAAAATGACCGTAGATGAATTCAATGAATACTACGGATAAAAACTGTCAGACCTATCTGATAGATTAAAATTAAATAGTTAAGAATGAGCCTAGCAAATAAACCGCAAGGGTGAGCCTAGCAAATAAGTCTTAGCACTAACGAAAGGATTCGTTATGAATGAATTACTAATTGAAAACATCACCAATACAAAATGCATTGAGTGTGATGACAAATTAACATCGTGGGAAAATACATACTGTATTCTCTGCGAACCTGATGAGTATTCTGAATTTGAATAAAAGTTCAGGGGCATTTTAGATCGTACATAACGACACGCCCGACAGCGTGGGCGCGGGCAGCTGTGGATAACCTGTGATTTATTGTTCACCTACTGTTCATCTCAAATAGTGAGATTCAGGTAGAAATTGTCAGTCAGGTATGCTAAGTTAAGACTATAAGAAAGGTTGAGAGTGAGCCTAGCAAATAAGTCGGGAAACCGAATGAGCCTAGCAAATAAATCTCAACACTAACAGAAAGAGAAACAAAATGTTTTTATTCAACCTACAAGCCCCACTAGTTGGAATCGCTGTATTCTCACTACCTGCACTACTACTTGAACTACAACTACTAGTGATTGGCTTTAACTTTATGTCTGCCAATGTGATGATAGCAACCGCCGTTATCGGTTTAGTATCTGCAATAGGTGCAGTAGTTATCGAAATGATTGAGGGGTAATAACAATGAATGAATTAGCATTAGAAAACATTACTAAGAACAAGTGCCTAACTTGTGATGACAAACTAACCGCTTGGGAAATCAATTACTGCATTATGTGTGAGAGTGACCAAGAAATAGAAAACTATTTTGATGATGAGTTTTAAAAACTAAAATTTTATTGTCTTTAAAAACTAAAATTTTATTAAACTAACTTAGTATGGGCTCACTAATAAAAGGTGGGCTCATTCTAAAAAACACGCATCATACACATTAACAAAATATTCAGATTTTCTTCAAAATGGGATCTAGCTGCAAAAATAAAAATATTCAGATTTTCGGGGTATATGAATATATATCTCATTATGTGAGATGATATGTTACAATTGTGTTACAAATAATTTAATAGTTCAATGTTTCTGGCGAGCTGATTTGACAAGCATATAAAAGCTCATTACAATATGAACGTAGTGAATCAAAATAAATTTCAAAAAGTTGGGGGCAGGGGGATGAAATTATTGAAAAAACAAAGAGAGAAAGATATGAATAATCAAGACTACATTAGATACATCTTCTGGATTGTATTAACAGTAATTTTAATGTCTACATTAACAGGCAATTAATAAAACTATTTTTGTATAATTTCGGGGTTAATTAAATTCATTTCTGGTCATATGCGTTAGCATCCATTATTATTCTTTATTAACATATTGACAATATAGACATATCTGACATATTATAAGTATTCTTCATATAGGGGAATATCTGCATATTTATAGGATTATTAAAACCCCCCGAAAATTCTCCATATATAACGATAGTTATAAGGTGGATGGGGATATACTATTTTGCGATTTTTTGCGACTTCATTTTTGCGGAATTTTTTGCGAGTTTTTTAAAATGGTATAATTAAGCATTATGGCAAATGTAACAGTTGTTAGAACAGCTACTTCATCTCAAATAGGATCCCTGCTTACCCAGGCTTCCGCTTCAACAACATATCTTACGCAGGTTTCTGCTTCAAATACCTATCTGACTCAAACATCAGCTTCTACTACCTATGCTTTGAAAACTGGTCCTGCCTTTAGTGCTTGGAACTCTACTGTTACAGCGATTGGAAATTCCCCAGCAACAGTAAAAATTGGATTTCAAACAGAAGAATTTGATACAAACAACAACTACGACACCACGCTATCAAGGTTTACTCCTACAGTTGCTGGGTATTACCAAATAAATGCTCTTATTACTTTAGCTACTACTACAGGTTTATTTACTCCATTTATCTACAAAAATGGTGTTGAACATAAATGGGGGGGGACTGCTCTTGCAAGTGCAGTAAATTTTCCTAGATCAAACATTTCCGCTTTAGTGTACGCAAACGGAACAACAGATTATTTTGAAATTTTTGCGGGGCACAGTCAGGCAGCAACAGTTAACACCTATAACCTACAAAACCAAACATACTTTCAAGCAGCATATGTTAGAGGAGCGTAACCAGTGACTAAAGCAAGAGACGTAGCTTTTGGCTACAGCTTAAATGCAGAACTGTAATCAACCTTTAATGATATAATTAATTATTATGGCAACTAAAATTCAGGTAAGAAGAGATACCTCATCTAACTGGGGTATTTTAAATGTAGTATTATCTGCAGGTGAAATTGGATTTGAGACAAATACTAATAAGTTTAAAATTGGAAATGGATCAAGTGCCTGGTCTGCTTTGCCATATTTTTCTGAAGCACAAGATTTGTCAGCATACTTGACTACCTCTTCTGCATCTACCACTTATCTAACTCAAGCGTCTGCATCCACAACTTACGCAACAACAGGGTCTTTGAATTCTGGAATTGTTTCAGCATCTGCAGCAGCAGTCTCATACCTGATTGATTCAGCTCCTGCTGCACTTGACACATTAAATGAACTTGCAGCAGCTATTGCTGATGATGCAAACTATGCAACAACAATTACAACAGCACTAGCTACAAAGTCACCACTATATCCATCAACTAATGCTCAAACTGGTTCTACATATACACTTGTTCTTGCAGATGCAGGAAAATATATTGAAATGAATAATGCAGGTTCAAACACTTTAACCGTTCCACTCAATGCAAGCGTTGCTTTCCCTGTTGGAACAGAAATTACAATTATTCAGACTGGTGCTGGTGCAACAACTATTTCTCCTGCTGGTGGAGTTACTGTGAATTATTATTCACCTACAGCTAATGCAGCAAGAATTTTAAAAGCTCAGTGGGCAGGAGCAAGCTTAATTAAACGTGATACCAATACTTGGGTATTGATTGGAAACTTAACGTAATGATTCCTGTAGGAGTGGTAGCAGGAAGTATTGTCTCAACTGGTGTTCCTAGTGCTCCAGTATTTTCTATTGATAGCACCTCTGGTCCAATTGGAGACCCTGAATATCAATTTGTTTACAATGTTTCATGGACTGTACCAGCAAATAATGGAAGTGCAATTACTGGATACAGAGTGGAACGTTCTAATGACAATATTACTTGGTATTTACTAGAGACTTTTAATAACGTAACTACCACTGCATCTTATGGATATGATGTTGGTGTTAGTGACTACAAGCGTGTAAGAGCAGTAAACGCAATTGGTATTGGTGCTCCGAGTAATGCTCTTAACATGGGGCAATAAAAATAATTAAATATTACTACTTGCAGACTTTAATGATATAATTAAAATACTATGGCTACAATATTTCCAGGATCAGCAAGTGTTGGTCAAGTTTTTGATGGATATACCTTTGATGGAACTGCATGGAACATAAATGGAATTGATTTAACTGAAAATTACCTTGAAGAATCCTCAGCAAGTTCTACATATTTAACACAAGTAAGTGCATCAACAACATATGCTCCAATAGTTCCAGCAGTACAAACAGGTTTCCGCAATGCCATTATCAATGGTGACTGTGCTATAAATCAGCGTAATTTTAGTTCAACAACTTCAAGCGGTTCTTATATAGTAGATCGTTTTATTGGTGGACATAGTGGCGGAACAGTTACTTATTCTGTCCAGCAGTTTACTCCAGGGGCTGCACCTGTCGCAGGGTATGAAGCAAAACAGTTTATGCGTTTAGTCGTATCAGGTCAAAGTGCAGCAGGAGATTTTGCTACTGTTGCCCAAGAGATCGAGGATGTTCGCACTTTCGCAGGTCAAACAGTAACGATTTCATTTTGGGCAAAGGCGAATACTGGTACACCTGGGATTTCAGTAGATTTATTGCAGAAGTTTGGTTCAGGTGGTTCTCCATCATCTAGCGTTTCGACTGCTGCTGGTAAAAATGCCATTACTACTAGTTGGGCAAGGTATTCTTATACTGTTGCAGTTCCATCAATTAGCGGAAAAACTATTGGCACTACTGACAACACAAGCTCATTACGCCTAAGAGTCTGGGTTTCTGCTGGATCGACATACAATACAGAAACAACATCATTAGGAACTCAAGCAAACACTTTTGACATTTGGGGCGTACAGGTTGAAAAGGGTACAGTTGCTACCCCATTTGAGGTACGCCCTGTCGGTTTAGAATTGTCTTTGTGTCAAAGATACTTTGAAAGATTTAACAACACAGGGGCACTTTCTCAAATCTATTATACAAACGCAGGATATTTTACCAATTCGGCTTCTCCATATACAGCCATTGTTACTATAAATTATCAAACGGAAAAAAGAGTTGAAGTAACGCCAACGGTTACTGGAACTATGCAATGGCTTACTACGGGTGCATCTCCAGTAAACGCTAGTTCTGTAACATTTAACGGCGTTAGTAAAAAGAACACCCGTATGACAATATATCAAACTACAAATGCTGTGACTGCAGGAACCCCAACTATGGGGCTATTTCCTTCTGGGGTATACATGGATGTAAACGCAGAATTATAATTCTTATCTAATGATATAATTTTAAATATTACTACTTGCAGACTTTTCATTAATAGTGTCTAATTCATTAACAATCTTATAAGCCCATTGAGTAATTGCATATTCATATTTGTGATAATGATGACCACAGAACATTAATTCCCCTGAAACTCCAGTAGCAAGTATAAATGCTTGAGCACCACATCTATCACAACGATCTGCAATTTTTAATACTTTCTTCACTTCTTCTTTAGTATCAGGCATTTATTACTCCCATGTTATTTATATGTTATAATTGTTTTTAAGTCTTACTTTGGAGTATACCATAAAACAATGAATAATTCAATATCTATGTTTGTTGAAAACTGGCAAATGTTTTTATCTCTTACCGCCATTTTAGGCGTTGGATATGCAACAGTAAGAAAATTTGAAAGAATTCTTGGTAAAGATGAAAAAGGTAGAACTATTGCAGATAGACTAGATCGTGTAGAACATCAGATATTTCCAAATGGTGGTTCAAGCCTTGCAGACAAGGTAAATAATCTTGGATCAAATCAAGGTGAAATTAAAGCAGATGTTAAGCAATTAACTGGAGAAGTAAAAGTAATTCACGATGTTTTAGTAGCATATATTGCAGATAAGAAATAAAATAGTTTGGTATAATAAGAAAAGCAAGAAAATTTAAATAGGAGTGCCCAACATGACCCCAGGGCTTGTAAACTTTGTTTGTCCTCAAGGTAGTACCTTTAGAAGGACTCTAACATACACCCTGGATGAAGTTCCAGTAAATTTAACTGGCTACTCCTCAAGACTTCAGGTAAGAGAAGCCTATTATTCAACAGATCCAGTAGTTTCTCTAGTTTCTGGTAGCGGAATTACTATGGGTGGATCAGCTGGAACTATTGATATATTAATTTCAGCAAGTGTAACTTCTGGATTCCCTACTGGAACACATGTATATGACCTTGAAATAGTAAGTCCATCAAACATTGTTGATAGATTAATTGAAGGTACATTTAATGTAACTCCAGAGGTAACTAGATAATGTCTGAAGTAAAAGTAGAATTATCTCAAATAAATAATAATGTTTCCGTAAATGAAACAAATGTAGATGTTAATTTAACAGAGCAAATAGTAAATGTTGATTTAGGAACTTCTGGTCCACAAGGACCTAGAGGAACTAGTCTTCTTAATGGTGTTGGTGCACCATCTTCATCCTTTGGAATAGAGGGAGATTTTTATCTAAACACATCAAACATGAATTTGTATGGTCCAAAAACAGGATCTAGTTGGGGAACTCCAACAGATCTAGTTGGAAGTCAAGAACTTGGGTATGTTCATATTCAAGAAGTAGCTTCTGCAACTTGGAACATAACACATGGATTGGGCTTTGTGCCTAATATTACAGTAGTTGATACAGCAGGAACAGTTGTTGAGGGGTCATATAACTATCCAAATTCAAATACTGTAGTTTTAACCTTTGTCGGAGCATTTTCGGGAAGGGCTTATTTATCGTAATGAAGGAGGTGAATATATATGTCTAGAAAATTTTTAACAAATATTGATTTAAACAGCAATGAATTGCGTAATGGCATTATTCATAATCTTGCTACAGATCCAGCTGGTAAGGCTGGTCAGCTATACTACAATACCGTTGATAACGAATTGAAGTATTATGATGGTGGTGCATCTGCTTGGGTATCTTTATCTTCAGTTGACGCTGAAGTTATTGAGGATGCAGTTGCAGAGCTTCTTGATGCAGGATCTGGAATTAGCTTAAATTACAATGATGCTGGTGGCAGTTTAACCATTGCAAATACTGGTGTAACTAGCATTACTGGTACAGCTAATGAAGTATCTGTAAGCGGATCTGCTGGTGCAGTAACAGTAAGTCTTCCAAACTCTATTACAGTAGATGTAACTGGTGCTTTAACTGGTAATGCAAGTACTGCTAGTGCTTTACAGACACCAAGG